>Ga0078972_1008816_pt1 | contig 20614 bp, 22 predicted proteins | sample YelNatPaOPGAMG01_FD_67568 | JGI IMG/M metagenome (GOLD analysis project Ga0078972, IMG submission 67568) | Hot spring thermophilic microbial communities from Obsidian Pool, Yellowstone National Park, USA - OP-RAMG-01 (SPADES assembly) (version 2) | ecosystem: Environmental > Aquatic > Thermal...
TGGCCCTGGTTAAAAGACTTTTGGTTGGCATATCAAAATATTCTTGCCTTAAATAGTAGTTAGTCATTCTTTATTGTCTTTACAAATTTAGATTTCTGATCATTCAATAAACAGGGGGAGGTCTGTTCAAATTTTACAATTTTTATAAAGTTGTGACATATTTTCTATTTTTTATTCATTTATACACAAAATTTGCCCAGAAATCTCTATTATCCAGTGAAAAGATGATGTGATAATATATCCACGTAGTAAGTTACTACACAAAATTTAAAACTTTCTAAAATTATTGCAGGATTCGGGTTATAATTTTTACCCTGGTTAAAAGGAGGATCCAAAAATGTTAAATGGACATGATTTTTTTCTGCTTTTCTGAGCCATTCAAGGCAAGCGCCCATTATGATTTCATATTTACAATCCATAGACCTATCTTGCGGTCAGAAATTCTAAGTGCACCTTCAGATAGTCGTCAGAAAATTCTTCAGGCAATGGTGGTAGTTTCTTTGTGAGTGCAACTGCCCGCAGAGTTGATTCATTATATATTTCATCACCAGAATCCTCTTCAATACGGATATTGGAGATTACGCCGTTTTTATCAACCTCAAAATAGACGATTGATTTTAGAATTACATCCTTTTCTCGATATGGATTATTCCAGTTCTGACCGATTTTATTTAATAAAATATTCAAATAGTAAGAGTAGGTAAATCCCCGGCCGCTACCCGTATAAATCTGGGGCCTGATATCAGGGAGTCCATCAGGAAGCCCCCTTTTGGTTTCTTTAGCCTGTTTAGTTTCTTTAGTCTGTTTTGTTTCTTTTTTGGGGACTGCCTTCTTTTCTTCAGGCGGTTTTTTCTCTTCTTTTTTCTCGGGTTCTTTTATTGCCGGTGGTTCAATTGGTGCTTCAGGAACGCCGGAAATTTTTGGCTGGGGTAGTGGGGCAAGGCTCACTTTATACACTTCAATCTTCGGGATTGATTTGAAACTACTTTTTGAAGAGAGGGCGATTGTTCCGAACAATAGAAGATGGAGTAGTGCAGAAAAAAGTGTGAAACGGTTCATTCTTCCTGGGGTATTTCTGCAACCAGTCCCAAATCCTTTACCCCGGCCTTTCTCATCCTGCCCACGACTTCAATTACAAAACCATAGTCAATACTCTTATCAGCCCGGAGATAGACCGTAACCCCGGGTGGCTTCTTTTCCAGAATCTTTTTTAATCTTGTCTCAAAATTTTTTATATCCACCCTTTCATTCTCAATGAATACTTCTTTATTCTCTTTTATTGAAATCGTAATACCTTCCTCATCGTGTGGTAGTGATGCATCGGTCCTGGGCAGATTCACATCAATCCCCGGGGTCATCATCGGTGCGGTAATGATAAATACTACAAGAACAGTCAAAGCCACATCAACGAGATTTGTGACATTCAAATCCTGAATCAACCCGTAGTCCCTATTCTGTCTCAACCAACCCCCTTTTTAATCTTGCAAAGACCTCACTGATAAAGTTATCCAGTTGGGTATCAAGTTTTATTATCCGACTCCGTAATAGATTATTAAAGATCAATGCCGGAATTGCGACAAGAAGTCCATAGACGGTAGTAATCAAGGCATCAGAGATACCCGGGGCAACAATCGTGATATGTGCCGAACCACGGGCACGAATCTCCAAAAATGCCTCCATTATTCCCCAGACCGTGCCCAATAAACCCAAAAATGGACTTGCGGTCACGATTGTCCCTAAAATTGGTAAGCCACTTTCCAGACCCGCTATCTCGGTTGTTTTTGTCCGCTCCATTGATAATTTGATATTTTCCGCAAGTTGGAGACGCCCCGGATTTGTTGAAGATTTAAGCGCTTTGAATTCCTCAATACCGCTCTTTAAGACTTTTCCATAAGGATTATCCAGGAGTAAACCTCCAAGATTTTCCATCTCTTTTATGTTTTGATGATATTGATAACCCATCAAGAATGCCTTACTTTTTCTATTGACTAAACCAAGTTCATATAATTTTCTAAAGAATATTGCCCAGGACCAGATTGAAAATATGACCAGAATAATCATAATAATCTGGGCGGCAAGTCCACTCTCAATAAAGACACGAAATATATTCATTTATTCAACCTCTCTTTTGCCAGGGCTGATTCAGGTGCATTGGGGAATTCTTTAATCACCCTTTCAAAATATGTCCTGGCAGTCTTTTTATCCTTTGCCTCCTCATAGATAATACCAATTTTATAAAGAGCAGTTGGCCTCTTATTACTCTGAGGATATTTATTAAGCAACTCATTAAATGTATCAACCGCATCCTGACGCTTGCCTAAAGAATAATAGCATTCACCTATCCAGTAGAGTGCATTGTCAGAAATGGGAGACTCTGGCGCAACTTTGAGATAGGATTTGAAACCATTTATTGCCTCTGGATAATTACCTTTCACATAGTTTAGATATGCGGATTCATAGATCATCCTTGCCTCAGGACTAATTGAGGATACATCCTCTGAGTCCGATGCAACCTTTTTACCCCTGGACAATCTTTCTATTATCTGAGTCAGTTGGGCTTCAGACTCACCCAATCTCGTATTTAGCATTTCAATTTTTTCCGCCAGTTCTTCGGATTTTGTATAATAATCGGTGCGCAACTGGGCGAGTTCCTTTGAAATCTGGTTTAATAAACTGTCAAACTTTGTTGTGTAGTATTTAAGGCTATCAAGTTGCCAGTTGAAGTTATTAAATCTTGTGCGGTTGAAACAACCCAAACAAAGAAATAAAAAGGTGATAAAGAAAAATAGAGGGTTAAAAGGGGTTATCAAGGAAAGATATTTTGTAATTTTATGACTTTTCCTGAGAGCCCCTTTTAACCCAGAATAATCCATTGATTCCCCCTGCTTATTCAAAATTACTTCATTATGACAAATTCACAGCGGCGGTTTTTCTCCAAGACCTTTGGGTCAAGAGGCCTTTCCTCACCATAACTTACGGTAGAGAGTCTATCCGGAGAGATGCCGAGCATTACAAGATAGTCCCTTGCCGATTTCGCCCTTCTTTCACCTAATGCCATATTATATTCTGCAGTCCCAATCTCACAGCAGTGCCCTTCTATGATGACCTTTACCTCAGGGTATAGTTTCAGCATATCCGCATTCCTTCTCAATGTTGCAGCTGCATCCTCTCGGATATCCGATTTATCAAAATCAAAGAATATCCGCTCCAGAACAAGTGCCGGTCTGGTTTCAACAACCGTCGTCTCCTGAGGCACAACCGCCGTCGTCTCTTCAGGAACCGGAGTTGGTTCTACCGGCTTAACAACCTGTTTCTTTGGACAGCCCAAGAATATTACCAAACCCAATAATACTGGTAATGTTGTTAATTTAAGATAACGCATAATACCTCCTTAACAAACAATTATAACCAAAAATATATAGGTGTCAAGAAAAACCGACTACCAATTATTAAGTTATTGACTTATTAAAAAAATATTATATGATTGGATGTGCAAAAGAAGTTTGACCCCGTTCCTTATCTATTCCTTCTACCGGCATTGATTATCGTCTTTGTCTTCAGATTTTATCCAATCATTCAGGCAATCAGGATGAGTTTTTATAAATGGTCAATTGCCGGGCCACTAAAATTTATCGGGTTCAAAAACTATTTTAGACTTTTTATTGACCCCAAGTTCTATCAATCATTGGGTAATACATTCTGGTATGTCCTTGGTGTTGTCCCCTTCACAATCGCCTTATCAGTGATTATTGCCTATCTTTTAAATCAAAAAATTAAAGGTCAGGGCGTTTATCGGACAATCTATTATCTGCCCGTTGTCACTTCTATCGTCGCAATCAGTGTGGTCTGGAGATGGATATTCAACCCGGACCGGGGCATCTTCAATGCCATCTTCAATCTCTTCGGAATTCCTGGAATAAAATGGCTCAATGATGCCAGGGGGCTTTTTGAAGTGGTCTTCAGCCAGTTGGGCATCCATCCTGGTGGTTTCTTTGCTGGTCCATCCATAGCCCTCTGTGCCCTGATGATTATGGCGATATGGCATAATCTTGGATATTGTATCATTATTGTCCTGGCGGGTCTGCAGAACATTCCGGCACAATACTATGAGGCAGCAAAACTTGACGGCGCAAACAGCTGGAATCTCTTCTGGCGTATTACAATTCCCATTCTCTCACCAACAATCTTTTATCTCGTAATCACCCAGTCAATCATTGCCTTCAATACCTTTGCCCCGGTCTATGTAATGACCCAGCCTCCGGGGGGGCCACTGGGAACCACCAGCCTTATTGTCTATTATCTTTATGAACAGTCATTCAGACTCTGGAATTTGGGCTATGCCAATGCGATTGCCTTTGTCATATTTATTATAATCTTTTTATTGACCCAGTTCCAGAGGCAATTTCTTGAGAAGTGGGTCTATTATGAATAAAAAAATTGTTCACATTATCTTAATCATTGGTGCATTATGGATGCTCTTGCCATTTTTCTGGATGGTCTCAACCGCCTTAAAGACCCAGAATGAGGCATTAAAATTTCCGCCCACGATTATTCCCCAGAAGTTTGTCTTTGGCAATTTTGTTGAGGCATTTCGGCATGTGAATTTCACAAGATATTTCATCAATACTATCATTATGACCTTTGGCACAACTCTTTTGGTATATATCACGACCATCTTGGCTGCCTATTCATTTGCTCGTTTTAAATTCTTTGGCTGCGATTTTCTTTTTACCGCCCTCCTTGCAATGATGATGATTCCGATGCCGGTCTATCTTGCCCCATCCTATGTAATATTGAGCACCTTAAAATGGATTGATACATTTGCTGCCCTTATCATTCCCTGGAGTGTCAATATCTTTGCCATCTTCTTATTGAGACAGCATTTTAAAACCCTGCCCCAGGATTTGTTTGATGCGGCCAAGATAGATGGCCTGAATCATCTCCAGGTCTTATGGTATATCGTCTTGCCCCTTTCAAAACCGGTTCTTGTTACCATTGGCATCTTTGAAATTGTCTCCAACTGGAATTCATTCTTATGGCCTCTGATTGTAACCCATTCCGATTCAATGCGCACAATCCAGACTGGGCTCAGTTATTTTGCCCAGGCTGAATCAACCAACTATCCCCTGCTCTGTGCCGCATCAACTTTTACAACCCTGCCTTTGATTGTTCTTTACTTTTTTGTTCAGCGCCAGATTATGGAATCCTATGCCCGGACCGGACTAAAGGAATAGGGCAGAAAGAAAATCGTGAACCCGTTTACCGTGCACCGGGGATTGAAGCAGAATTTACATCAGGCTTCCCTCTTTTACCCTTAATTTATTTCAAAATCCATTAAACTAAATTTGCCAAAAGTATACATTGCACTTGCCTCTTGACAACTTTTTGATTTTTGGATATAATGGGATATGCTTTTAATGGATAATCAGGTTCACTACCTACCTACCTACCTACCTACCTACCTACCGTAACTCTGCGCGGATTATCAACAACTCTATCTTCAATGCCATTTCCTGGCTTTTCGGCTGCAAGGCTTCTTTTGTTTTTATCCAAAGGAAACGACCTATGAAACCAGATTCCGGTTCCGGTCCTGACCCCTGTGGGTTGGCCGCATCGTCAAGGTGCGTGATTGAATTTCCAACCCATAGCGAGAAGGGTCATTCAAAAAAGTCGTGCCACTCGGGGGCCGGGGTGCTTGACAAAAATAAAAAAATAATTAAAATATAGGAGGTCAAAATGAAAAGGTTGTTAGGATCAATAATCATCATGGGCTTCCTTGGCGTTCTTGGTTTTGCAGAGGGACCAACTGGAATCCGTGGTTTTGTCTACAACCATACAGGTAATCTTGCTGGGAACCAACTCCACCATATCTATATTATCAGGGTTGACGATCAAGGCAGTGCGAGTTACTACTATCAATCTGGAACAAGCTACTGGATTACCAATGATTCGTACGGCCTGGTAGCGGGTCACTGGGCAATTTATGGCGAAACTATTGAGAATGGAGTTCACTATTACTCACCAGCCTATTATCATTGGTGGTATCCAGGGCAGCTGATTGATCAAGATATCCACTGCACTAATACCGTTCCGCCCAACATTAGGTTTGAGTAAAACAGCGGGGCGGTTAAATCCGCCCCGCCTAAATAAAAATGATTATTGAACTTTTTTTGATAAGCATGCCGCCGATCGGTCTAATGCCTGGTTGGCCAAAAATTTTTGAACCTCTTGAGCCATTTGTTCATTGCTCAGCCGGGATATCATTTGCTGATATTAATGGAGATAGAATTCTTGAAGTGATCAGTAATTTCCGCTACAAATCAGGGACTGGGTTCTCTGATTCTTTATTTGTCTTTGATTACCAGGGGAATCGGTTATGGGTCTATTGTGATGGCTCAACCCTTCAATATCCAGCATTCGGTGATTTGGACAGTGATGGAGAAAATGAGATTATCTTTGGTAGTGGATTGGGAATGAATGTCCTCAAAGGCAATGGCACGATAATGCCTGGCTTTCCATTTCCTATTCCCAATATTGAATGGAGCGAGGTTGCCGTTGCTGATGTTGATGGGAATGGTTATTTGGATATTATCTTTTTTGCTTCCCTTTATAATCAAGATACTACACTACTTTATATATTAGACAGAAGTGGTGTGCCACTTCCTGGTTGGCCCCGCATTATGCCTCAATATTTCTTCATTCACCCGGCGGTTGCCGATTTGGATAACGATGGCAAAAGGGAGATTGTTTATAACACTTGGACCGATTCACTCTATTGTTTCCGTTATGATGGCACGATTCAACCGGGATTTCCCGTAGAGAATAGACCCGATACCTCGTTTGGAATTGGTGAGGTTATCCTATGTGATGTTGATAATGACAACTATAACGAAATCGTCTTTGGGTCTTCTACTCCCGCGGGTGACAGTGCCTGTCTTTATATTTATCGTTATGATGGCTCCAATCAACCTGGTTGGCCAAAATACTTCTCTGACCACACGGGCTTCCATCCCAACCAATACCACTTTGCGCTTGGTGATATTGATAATGATCAGAGGATAGATATTGTTATACCAGGTACAGGCAGGGGAATGCGTATCATTGATGAGAATGGTAATTATAAACCTGGCAGTTGTTGCTGGCAAAGCGAAGGTGCGATGAATCCGGTGATTGCCAATATTGACTTTACCCCGGAAAAAGAGATTATCTGTCAGAGTAATAATATGGTTTTTGCCTACTATTCAAATTTACAGATTTGTTATGGTTGGCCTATAAAAGCGTCTGGTGGAATTCAATATTTCAACCCGCTCTGTGTAGATGATATTGATAATGATGGTCTTATTGAATTGGGATTTATTACCCAATCTTGGAACCCTGGTTCTCCTACGGGATCAGCATATCTATATATTTGGAAGCTGTATGGTGATGCGGGTGAAATTGAATGGGGCCATCCCTATTATGATGTAGCCAGAACCTGTTGTTATCAAAGATGATATTATACTTTATTATCTTCTGGCCACCAAATGGAATCCCAGTTTATGCCGGGGATAGTAGTCAGGTGTATCCCTTGATTGTTAATGATACTCTTGGTGGAGTATATATAGCGTGGAGCGATAACCGGAGTGGTGAATATGATATCTATGCTCAGCGAATAGATAGCACAGGCAATCTATGCTGGTTCCCTGAAGGAAGGGTAATTTGTGATGCGCCGGGGCATCAATTTTGTGTTCAGGCAGTGAATGATACCAGGGGTGGGGCAATTCTTTGCTGGTTAGATGCAAGAAGTAACAACAATTTTGACCTCTATGCACAAAGGGTTGACGAAAATGGCAACCTTTTATGGCCGCAATCCGGGGCGATAATATGTAATGCTCCATCCAGCCAATTCTTTCTTACAGCTGTGTCTGATGCAAATGGTGGGATAATCGCCGCCTGGCAGGATTACCGAGGATTGGATAATGATATCTATGTGCAACACCTTGATAGTTTAGGGAATATTCTGTGGCAATCAAGTGGAATGCCCATCTGCATCGCCCCGGGACATCAGGAAAGGCCTGTGATTATTGGATTGAACAATAACCGGTATCTTGTAATATGGGAGGATAAAAGAAATGGGGATTACGATCTCTATGGACAAATACTCGATCAAAATGGAACAATATATTGGCAAGAAAATGGGAAGAAGTTATGTTATTTATTCGCCAATCAATTTTCTCCCAGGACGGTAAGTGTTGACACGAACGATTTTATCGTCGTCTGGGAAGACTGCCGGAATGGAGATATAGATTTATATGCACAAAAATTCAATTACAATGGTGATGCCCTTTGGGATTCAAATGGTGTGGGGATTGGTCTTGGTTTGGATTATCAACGAGATGCCCAGTTAGTGCCTGATGGTTTAGGAGGGATTTTTATTAGTTGGGAAGATGGACGACAATATCCATCTTTAATTCATTGCCAGCATCTTAATGGAGAAGGAACTAAATTATGGGGTGAAGATGGGATAATAGTAACTCCTCCTACCTGGTTGTTCCATTATCCCCGGATGGTCTCAAATGGAATGGGTGGAGTGCTAATTCAGTGGAGTTGGGTGAACGGCGAAGAAACTTATGCTCAAAATCTTGATAGCCTGGGTAATTTTTTATGGCCCGACCCGGTTCCTGTGTGTACACTGAAAAATAACAGTGAATTAAAAATAGTGAGTGATGGGATGGGTGGTTTCTATTCAACCTGGCAACATGTTGACTCTAATATTGATATTGATATTTATTTGCAGAGAATATATGGAAATACCGGTATTTCTGAAAAAGATGTGCAGAAAACCTATAATTTTATGATTTTCCCAAGTCCCTTTAAGAATCACCTTACGATAAAATTTGCACCTCCAAATTCGCAATCCGAAATTTCGTTAAAAATCTATGATGTTTCAGGCAGATTGGTCAAACAATTTAACCATTTAACCAATTACCAATCATCGGTGGTCTGGTGTGGTGATGATATGCTGGGTCGTAAATTGCCTCAGGGGATTTATTTTGTAAGGCTGGAAGCGGATGGCTCTTCTGAAACTAAAAAAGTTGTTTTGATGAGATAGTTAGATTTTTAAGTCCGTTTTTCAATTTTAGAAATTTTTTTCACTATATTCTTCTTGCTCGGCTCACAAAACAGGACAGGTTGGTTTTGTTAACTTTCAAGTTGTTAAAATTGCACTGTCTTAGAATTGAATAAAAGATGTGGGTAAACTTGAGAACATTGTGGTTGACTTTTCACAATTATTAAGTAAAATAAATTGTGGAAATAGTTTTCAATCGCCTGGCACAGCGGAGAATGAAATGGAAAAATCTGGCATCTGAAGATGTCATTGAAACTATAAAATTACCGAAAGAATTGAGTCTTCTGTTTTTGGAAGATATAAAAAATTGGGTTGAATATGAATGGGTATGAAGTGGAATGGTATTCCGGTAAGGATGCAAAGACCTATCCGAAACGAATAAAGGTTGAGGGTGTCTGGCGGGATGTGTTCAAATTTGAAAAAGAGATAAGGGAAGACTTCTCAACCCGTAAAAGAGTGATTATTTTTAATTGCGATATTGGCGATAACGAGATTGTCAGGGTAAAAATTACGGGGTGTTGACTTTTCCTGAAATTTCTGTAAAATAGACTATGGCAAAAATTGGGCGGTTAGCTCAGTTCTGGTTAGAGCGTCTGCTTGACATGCAGGAGGCCACCCGTTCAAGTCGGGTACCGCCCATTCTTAATATAAATTCCAAATTCCAAATCCCAAATCCCAAACAAATTTCAATAATTGAAATCATAAATCCGGGATATAAATTTAAAAAGTTGGAGTTTTGTAATTTTAATATTGTCTGGAATTTGGTGCTTGGGTTTTGGAACTTCAACCGGGTAAGTGTGAGGTTATCTTAATGGAAGAGGTCCTTGAACTTCTTGTTAGAATAAAGGACCTTGATGAAGAGATAAAGAATAACGAAAATCAACTCAATGGAATCCCTGCCCTCATCCTGAAACTTCAAAGAGAAATTGAAAAGGCAAATAATCAATTAAATCAAAAGAAGGCACGAATTCAGGAGATAAAAAAGGTCTATAAGATTAAAGACGGTGACATTGCCGAGAACCAGACAAAAATAGAAAAATTGAACCAGCAGATGCATTCGGTAAAGACCAATGAAGAATACCGGGCAATAGTTAAAGAGATAGAATATTTAAAAAACACCAATCACAAGATTGAAGATGAGATGATTCAACTCCTTGAGGAGGAGGAGAGATTAAAGAATGAAATTGCAAAACTGGAAAGGGAAACAAATGAAATAATAACTAAAAAGAATAAGGAGATTGAGGAGTTGAAGAAAAAAGAGGTGAGTCTTAAGGAACGACAGAAGATCGCAAGATTGACATACCAGGACCAGGTAAATAAATTGCCCAATGATATTAAGGTAATTTATGAAAGGGTCAGTAAGGTTCGGGATCGGGCGATATGTATAATCACTGATGAAGGGGTCTGCACCGGATGTTTTTTCAATCTCACCCCCCAGACAATGAATGAATTGAAGCAGAAAAGCCATCTGATTCTCTGTGATAATTGCGGCCGGATTCTCATATATGGCCAGTGAAGATTATGTAATCTATATTGATGGTTCGTCAAAAGGTAATCCCGGACCAAGCGGGATTGGCCTTGTGATATTTAATAAAAATGAGACAAATAAACCACTTGAAGAAATTACCCGATTTATTGGTGAGGCAACAAATAATATCGCAGAGTATGAGGCACTGATTTGGGCACTGAAGTGGCTGATAAATAACCGAATAGAATCCGCGACTATAAAGATGGATTCCGCTCTTGTTTTCAATCAACTCACTGGTAACTATCGGGTAAAGTCTCCTCAAATGGCAGGTCTTTACAGAAGGGTCAAGAGATTGATGAGTCAGGTCAAAAATATTTCTCTAAAACTAATTCCCCGTGATGAAAATAAAATGGCAAATCGTCTGGCCCAGCGGGCGACAAGAAAGAATAAATTTAAGAAACAAATTTTGATAAAATGACGACGCTACTCACTGTGCTTTTTTGCTCACTTGATATAATCTATACCGCCGGAATTGGTGGTGAGTTTCTGGGTTGCGGTTGTCCGGGCGAGGAAGGTGGGATTGCACGGATTGCCCATTACATTAAAAATACCCCGCACCATCTCCTCATTGATGCCGGTGGAATATTTGGTAAGAATAGATTTGTTGATTCCATCGCCCTGGTAAACCTAAAAGAATACAACTTTGACGCCATTGCAGTCTCCGGTAATGAGTTACAGTTTGGTCCGGAATTCATTAACCGGTTGAGTGCCCGCGCACCCCTGTTATGCTCAAATGTCTATTATCTTGGCCAACCGCTTGCGAAGGAATACATCATAAAATCAGTCAATGGGAAAAAGGTCCTCATCACGGCAGTAATTGAGGAAGAATTGCCAGAAGTTGAGGTGCTTGAACCAAAGACCGCCATCAATCGTATCAAAGCAAATCCCCTGGTTAAGGACTATGACATCCATATAAATATTCTCAATGGTCCACATCGGCGTCTCATAATAGAAAATATCGGATATGTGGATGCAGACTGGACACGGCGGATTGGGCTTCTCAAGATAGAGAATAATTCTATAAAAAATTCCGTCACCTTCCTGGACTCCACAATTCCTGAAGACCACCTCACCAGAGAGAAGATAAATTCAGTTCTTTATTATCTTAAGAATCTGCCGGCAAGGCAAATAATCAGTGATTTCCCGGCAACCGTTTCAATAATTTATTACTACAACGATGACGACTCTCTGGTGAATCACTTTTTACCGCTTCTGGTGAGAGAATATCGGGGAATGGTGGGTATTACCTACATAAAAAAAACTGACCAAAAGCCAGCATTCAAGATTGGTGAGAGAATTTTCTCGGCCGCGACACCGGAGACCACCATTCAAATTTTGCGGAAGGAAATTTTAAGGGTTTTAGATTACGGGGGGGATAAAAAAGTTCAGGTCGTCTATTTCCCGAATCCGAACTGTCCTGAGTGTGGTCGCTATAACCTTCTTTTAGAGGCATTCAAAAAGAATAATCCGGATATAAAAATTGTCCATTCCCAGGATGAGGTTCTTTTAGAAAGATTCTATGAGGTTTATGAAGTTCCATTAAAAAAGCGGCAAAAGCCGATAATCTTTATCGGAAAAAATTATCTCCCTTATGGAGAAATTGAGTCATCAAACCTTCAGATTGAGGGAAATATCCCCTGGCCGAAAATTTACGGAATAGATTGAATATTTAATCTATGAAAATTAGAAAAGAAGTAAATCCGGCGCGCCTTTTATTGTTTGGCTATTTAGGGCTCATTCTCACCGGCAGTATTTTACTGCTTCTCCCTTGCTCTACAACGTGCGGCATTTCGCCAATTGATGCCCTCTTCACCTCAACATCAGCACTCTGCGTCACCGGCTTGATTGTCAAAGATACCGCCCTTGACTTTACCATCTGGGGAAAGTTGGTAATTCTTTTATTGATTCAAATCGGAGGACTCGGTTATATGACCCTATCCACCACCTTCTTCTATTTTTTAGGAAAAAAAATTTCCCTGCACGACCGCATACTCTTTAAGGAATCCCTGAATTTGCTCACTTATGACAATCTAATGCGATTTGCCTGGCGGATTTTTAGAATTACAATCTTTTTTGAGGCGGTGGGAACCGGACTCTTTTATCTTGTATTCTCAAAACAATTTCCCCCCCTGATTGCCCTGGGACATTCCTTTTTTCACTCTGTATCATCTTTTTGTAATGCAGGATTTTCAACATTTTCGGAAAATCTTACTCTTTATGGACATTCATATTCTGTCCCTATATTCTGTGCATTTTTAATAATCACAGGCGGAATCGGTTTTGTGGCCATTTCGGATATGTATTATGTCTTCATAAAAAGGGAAAAGAAAGGATTATCACTTCACACAAAAATTGTCTTGAAGACAACCGCATTTCTTATTATCTTTGGAACAATCTTTATCTTCCTGATGGAATCTAATAGAGGTCTGAGCAATTATTCACCGGGTGAAAAAATCATAAATTCATTCTTTCAGGCGGTTACCCCGAGAACCGCGGGATTTAATACAGTTAATATTTCATTATTCTCACCCCTGACTGTTATTTTCATAATGTTCTTAATGTTTATCGGTGCCTCACCAGGAGGCACAGGCGGAGGAATAAAAACTTCAACCTTTGCCTTGCTTTTATTATGGGTAAGAGAACTATTGTTTGGTAGGTATGGAGAAGATATTACCGCAATGAAAAAGAGAATTCCCCAGGAACAGGCATTTCGTGCCTTTTTATTGGCCTTTACCTCAATCCTTCTAATCATTCTCAGTTTCTTTCTGATTCAAACTATTGACCAGGGACAACCTTTAAAACTCCTTTTTGAAATCTTCTCGGCATTTGGAACCGTGGGATTGTCATTGGGTTCAAAATTAAATCCCAACTGCAACTTTTCCTTTGACCTTTCAATATCTGGTAAACTGATAATAATCTTTTTAATGATTTCAGGAAGGGTGGGGCCCCTGACGCTGAGCAATGCCCTCATCACCGCTAAAAAAAGGGAATTTATTTATCCTGAAGAATCAATTGTCATTGGTTAGAAGAACATCATCAAGGGGATTCTCCCCTTGAACCCCCCTAACCCGGATTATTCATACTAAAACTCATTGAGCCCGCCTCGCCCCTTCTGTCATTGCGAGCCCACCGAAGACGGGCGAAGCAATCCCATCTGTTTTAATCTCCCTTTATCCGTTTCAATCCAGGGTATTGGATTGAAAATTGAATCCCTCTAAAAAAGAACTTGATTTTATTACCATCTTGATTATAATACATTATGAAAGAAATAATTAAGATTTGTTTAATATTTATTATCGCTTCCTGTTCGGTAATCACTGAGCGGTTGGCAATAAAGGAGTGCAAATTCAGTCTCCTCTCGGTGAATCCCTACGATTTTACTTTCTCCAACCTCAAACTTGATTTTGAATTGAAGGTTCAGAATCCGAATAAGATTGATGCAGTTCTTGATAAACTTGATTATACATTTTTTGTGAACAAGGCCGATGTCTTCACTGGCACAACCGGGAAGGGGATAAAAATTCCCGCGGGTAAATCAGAAAGGTTCACGACCACAATCACCCTTGAATACACAAAGATTGGTGATGCAATTGTTGAGGCATTGAGACTAAAAAAAGCCGAATACAAAATTAAGGCAAAGGCATATATCAACACAAAAATTGGTGAAATAAGTTATCCCGTGGAGGTTTCCCTATGAAAAGAACACTTCTAATAATTAAACCCGATGCGGTGAAGAAAAATCTGATCGGGAATATTTTGAAACAGATTGTAGATGCCGGTTTTAAGATTATTGGAATGAAGATGGTCTGGCTCAATAAAGAACAGGGTGGAAAGTTTTATGAGATTCATAAGGGGAAGGAGTTTTACAACTGGCTTGTTGATTTCATCTCTTCCGGACCAATTGTCGTTGCCTGTCTAAAACGCCCTGAAGCACCCCAGAAATTGCGGGAGGTTGTGGGTGCAACCGACCCCAAAAAGGCAGCACCGGGGACAATCAGAAACTTGTATGGCACATCGGTGGGCGAGAATGCTGTGCATGCCTCAGCACCCGATGAGGACCCGGAGCGAGAAATAAAATTCTTTTTTGAAGAAGGAGAGATTTTTGATTATTGATGGAGAACATCATCAAGGGGATTCCCCCCTTGAAACCCCCTAAATCCCCTTATTCCTCCTTTACAAAAAGGGGGGATACAAAATTGTAGTTGCCCAATTCATTGGGCATTGTCCGATAAATCGGACAACTACATTTATCTTTCTGTATTGCAATTATTGAAATTCCAATACCTGAACATCATCAGGGGCTAAAGCCCCTGAAACCCCGTCCCTCACCTTTATCCTCTCCCCGCCACAAAGATTGGCGGGGAGAGGGCAGGGGTGAGTCCGTTTTTTATCCGTTTGAATCCAAAGTATTGGAATTATTGAAATTCCAATACTTTAAAATAAATACCACCAGGGGAATTTTTCTCATAAAACTCCTTATACATACAAATGCACACTTTTTGGAAAAAACTTACCTCTTACAATATTATTCGTTAAAAGTAACGGAATTCTTAAAATTCTATTATTTTACTTCGGACGGTTGGTTAAAAGGGGAGTCCCTTCTTCGGTAATTAGAAAATAGAGTTCTTTTTTGGGTCTGGCACCATATCGGCTCAGGATATAATCAACATAGACGATGGTTGCGGGAATGGGTGGAATGCGATTCTCCCTTTTTACAATTCCCGGACCGGCATGGTAGGCGGCAAGGGTCAATTCCAGGTCCCCACCAAACATATCAAAAAGGTTCCTTAAAAATCTTATACCACCTTCAATATTTTGTCTTGGGTCAAAAGGGTCGCGCACACCGAGTTTCTGGGCAGTTTCTGGCATCAACTGCATAAGACCCATTGCGCCACTTTTAGATACCGCCCTGGGATTGAATTTTGATTCCTTCTCTATTATCAATTTCACAAGTTCCGGGTCAACCCCATAAATTTTTCCATAGTAGGCAATAATTTCATCATAGTCATCGGACTTTTTTTCAACATCCATTATTTCCGTGGTTCCTAATTTAGGAATATTGGTCATAAGAACATTACCTGATTTCTCATAGGAGAGCAATTGACCAATCAGAATAAAATAGAGCATATATAATATTCTATTCCAAAATATTAAGAAGTCAAGAGCCCGTCTTAAATCAAAATAAAATCTTACCCAAATCAATACTTTTCAGAATGACAGGGCTAAAACGAATTATTCATACTATTTTTGGTAAATTTCGTTCAAATGCAATCCTAAAGCGGATTTGCGCCTTTGCCAATAGCGAGTAGCAAGTAGAGAGTAGAAAGAATTTTAATTCTTTTTTTGCTACTTGTTATTCTCTACTTTTTCTACTAAAAAGAAGGGAAGGGTGAGGGGATACTCTGTTTTTTTCTTTTTGTCATTGCGAGTTCTTTTCTTCCTTGTCATTGCGAGGCAACTTTAGTTGCCGAAGCAATCTCATTTGTTATCGGTCATTTCAGGGATTACTTCGTCGTTTGGTTTTTCACAAGAACAGATGGGATTGCTTCGCCTGTCTTCGGCGGGCTCGCAATGACTTTTAGTATGAATAATCCGGGCTAATAATCTTTTGTAAATTTCTATTGATTTTATTTAAAGCGGAATGGTGTAGGTGAATACAAAATTGTAGTTGCCCAATTCATTGGGCATTGTCCGATAAATCGGACAACTACATTTATCTTTGAAATAAAAAATACAAAAGTCGTGTAATCAATTTCTTTATTCTGCAATTTAAAACGAAGACTTGACAATCTCTTCTTTTTATATATACTTCCCAAAGGAGTAAAAATGGTTGATAAAATAAAGGGTATTCTATTCAGTCCTAAAACTGAGTGGGAGAAGATAAAATCAGAACCCCTCACAATGGGACAGGTTCTTACTGGTTATGCAGTGCCTCTGGCATTGATTCCTGCGATATGCGGTCTTATTGGTAATACACTGATCGGGGTTTATGTGGGACCATTGGGTGGGGTAATCCATTATCCATTTGTTTCTGGACTTATCTGGGCAATTATCTTTTATATTCTGACCCTTATTGGACTTTATATTGATGGGATAGTGGTCAATGCCTTGGCACCTTCTTTTGATTCGGTCCAAAACAGCACCAACGCCTTTAAACTTGTGGTCTATTCTATGACTCCATATTTTGTTGCCGGCATACTCTACCTCTTCCCTGTCCTTGGACTCCTTGTGATGTTGATTTCTCTCTATGGGCTATATTTAATGTATCTTGGTATGCCAGTGATGATGGAGACACCAAAGGAGAAGGTGATTGGTTATATGATTGTGGCGATAATTGTAATGTTTGTTGTCAATATAATTGTCGGTGCAATTGCGGGTGCAATTATGGTCGCAACATACCGGCCGGTTTTTCTCCCTTGACAAAGATTTTATTCTGAATATAATTGGAGGGTGTTTAGAAAAAAATAAAAGGAAGGAGGTGATGGCAAGAATAAAAAACAGGTGCTGAAGGGCTTTGTGGATGTGCCCGGGAACATCCATATCAATGGTCTCTGCGGATTCTGCAATTACTTTGCGGTTTCCGCGCCATATAAAGAAAGGAGTGAAATATGAAGAGACTAATGTTAGGTCTTATTGCCCTTGGGGCAATTATAATCGTGGGTTGCGGCGGTGAGGCAGAAAGACTTGCCGCACCAAGAATTACAAGAGTGATAATGGACCATGAGGCGGTAGAGATCACCTGGTCTCCGGATTCAACAGTAAGAAATCATGGAGACTTCCAGGGGTATTATGTGTTTATTGCTACTGACTCAACCGACCTTCTGGTTGATGCCGAGACTGCCGATGATTCACTCAGTCCAGTTAACACCACAGTTTTGACGGACACCACATATACCATTACCGGACTTGCTGATTCTTTAATATACTACATTCAGGTGAGAACCGTAAACAAAGATGATAAGGTGGGTGAATATAATGCGAATGTCCCATATGTGAAGGCATCTCCCAGACCAGAATTTACTGCGACAGTGAATTTTGAAATTGGTCAGGGTCCAGACCAGAACTGTGCAATCAGATTTTCTGACGCAACGCTTATGGCTGACTCAGCAATGGCAAACGGCGGTGCTGATATGTGGGTTGACCATTTTGGCACAGCCCCCGATGACACAGTTGCTTTTGATTCACCAGACCATCATCAGGAATATGGCACTAATGCACGGAATACGAATTTTGTGAATATCGGACAATACAACCTTGATGAAATCTATCAGGTGCCAACTGAGCCCACCCAAAATTATGTCGGTGTTGCGGAAGGCGACCTCGTGATTGCCAAGACTCAAGATGGCAATTATGTCAAGATCCATGTTGATACAATAGATAAGACTAACAAGACGGTGACGATTACCTACGCCTATCAGGATAATCCCAACTTCCCGTACTTTGCGCCAAAGAGATAGTCAGAAACGAACTTATGAAAAAGCGGGGCGGTAAAAAACCGCCCCGCTTTTTATTATTGACTCCTGCAGAATATTTACTATAATTAAAATATGAAAATTGCCATTGCCCAGTTAAATCCAGTGGTTGGGGATGTAGAAGGTAATCTTAATAGAATAATCCAAACCGTCAAAGAGATGGACAAAAAGGCTGACCTCATCATTTTCCCCGAACTTTTCCTCTGTGGTTATCCACCCCAGGACCTTCTGGAACGGAGATGGTTCATTAAAAAAATTGAAAGGGCAATTGAGGAGGTGGTCAGAATTTCGGCTCATTATCCAGATATTGGAATTATCTTTGGGACCCCTTATCCCACATATAAAAATTCTGGTCGTGGTCTTTATAATTCAGCGATATTTATTCACTTCGGACTGATAAATCACATTCAGCACAAGTCCCTTTTGCCAACCTATGATGTCTTTGACGAGGCAAGATATTTTGACCCGGCATCAGAGGTAAATACCATTAAATTTAAGGGTGAAAATATTGGCATTTCTATCTGTGAAGATGCTTGGAATATTCCTGAATTGTGGCAAAGGCAGGTTTACGACAATGACCCGATTGAAATCCTTGTCCAGAAGGGTTCAACACTTCTGGTAAACATCTCTGCCTCGCCATTTACAGTGGGCAAGGATGAAATAAGGTTCAAAATTCTACGAAATCATACCCGAAAGTATGGAATTCCGTTTTTATTTGTTAATCAGGTTGGTGCCAATGATGAATTGATTTTTGATGGCCAGAGTATGTTTATAGATAAAAATGGAATGCCAGTTGAAGTTCTACCCCCATTTGAAGAATGTGTAAAGATAATAGACACAGAAATAGAAGGGAGATTGGAAAATTATAAATTTAGGGAGCATATTGAAAGTGTCTATCGCGCACTAATCCTTGGGGTGCGTGATTATCTTTATAAATGTGGATTTAAAAGGGTGGTCATTGGTCTATCCGGGGGAATTGATTCCTCGGTTGTCGCCTGTATTGCGGTTGAGTCAATTGGTAAAGAGAATGTTCTGGGTGTGACAATGCCTGGGCCATTCTCATCTAAGGGGAGCATTGAAGATTCCAAGAGGCTTGCCGAAAATTTGGGTATAGAATTTAGAATTATTCCAATTACCAGTCTCTATGAATCTTATCTTAAGACCTTAAAGGAGACATTCATCGGACAAAAAATTGATATTACAGAGGAAAATATTCAGGCAAGAATTCGGGGCAATATTCTGATGGCAATTTCAAATAAATTTGGGTCTTTGGTTCTGACCACTGGAAACAAGAGTGAACTTGCCGTTGGTTATTGCACACTCTATGGCGATATGAGTGGCGGTCTGGCAGTTATTTCTGATGTTCCCAAGACAATGGTCTATAAACTGGCGGAATTTATAAATCGGAATAAAGAAATCATTCCCAAAGCAATTATAAAAAAGCCACCCTCTGCAGAATTGAAGCCCAATCAACTTGACCAGGATACACTCCCCCCTTATGAAATTCTTGACCCGATACTACAGTATTATATTGAAGATGGTTTATCAGGGGAGGAAATTGTAGCACGGGGTTTTGGTCCTGAAATTGTTGACTGGGTAATTAAGGCCGTTAACCGTAGTGAATATAAAAGGAGACAGGCGCCACCTGGTTTAAAAGTGACATCAAAGGCGTTCGGTCTGGGTAGAAGAATGCCGATTGCGGCAAAATTTTAATAAAAAGAGGCGGGAAGTCCCCGCCTCTTTTTATTAAAAAGATAGTTGATTATAGTCCAACAGGCATTTTTACACCGACCTGGACATAAAATGCATTATCTGTGTGGCTCTCGCCGTTGCTTATAGAAACAAGATTTATTCCACCCTCAAGGTAGCCACTGACTCCGCCAAATCCCATTGAACCACCAAGACCACCTTTCAGAGCAAACATCATCACGCCACCCTCTTCAAGAACTTTTAGAAGTTCAAAACCGAATGGAATATAAGGTTGAAATGTCCCGGCCATCGGTATCTTGATAAGAAGGTCAGAACCCAACCCTGTGCCTAAGGAAAAGGATTTGTTACCTTTCGGAAGGCTTACATTTAATAATCCAAGGCGCCAATCCAGAACCGGTATTACTGGAACTGTGGCATCAGCTTTTATTGCAAGATAAGGGTCGGTGCCCTCTGGACCGGCAAGATTTTCATAGGCAACGCCGAGTCCTAAGGATAGGGCTGATAAACCACTGAACATTGATAGTGCTATGGCTACCGCCATCAGCTTCTTCATAGTTACCTCCTTTAGCATACATTATATTCATAATTTGAAGTTTGTCAATAGATCGTTTTAAATCAAAAAATAATCTTACCGAAATTAGGTTATTTAATGAACATAATCATCAGGGGCTAAAGCGTCGAGTAGAAGCCATTTCGACCTTTCGGTTATAGACCTCCCTCACAGAACCGTGCGTGTAGATTTCCCCCACACGGCTCTTCAGGAATACATCCCTTAAGGATAGTAAAGGAGTGATA
>Ga0078972_1008819_pt1 | contig 20608 bp, 24 predicted proteins | sample YelNatPaOPGAMG01_FD_67568 | JGI IMG/M metagenome (GOLD analysis project Ga0078972, IMG submission 67568) | Hot spring thermophilic microbial communities from Obsidian Pool, Yellowstone National Park, USA - OP-RAMG-01 (SPADES assembly) (version 2) | ecosystem: Environmental > Aquatic > Thermal...
TTCCTGTTAAAGGATTAGGTAAAAGTCTAAACCTTATCCTCACAAAAGAACTTCCTCCTTACTTCACAAAACCAGAAGTAGACCAAATCCTCACAAACCTTTGGCAAAAACAAAAACTAAGAGACTACCTTCTGGTCCTCCTTCTCTGGCAAACAGGAGCTAGAATCTCTGAACTCTTAAATGTAAAAATAGAAGACATAGACTTTTATAACTCTTTAGTCAAGCTTTTTACTTTGAAGAGAAAGGTTAAGTCAGAAAGAGTAATTCCTTTAAAACCTCAAACTTTGGGTTTGGTAGCTTTATATGTAAATCAAAAAGGTTTAAGCAAAGGGGACAAGCTTTTTTCTATCACAAGACAGCAAGCTTTTAACATTGTAAGAAAAGCAGTATTAAGTGTTTTTCCAGGAGACACAAAAAGAGCCCACCCTCATGTTCTTAGACACTCCTTTGCGGTTTATGCCTTAAGCCAGGGAGTCCCCATTACGGTCGTGAGATCCTGGCTTGGGCATAGAAACATAACTTCAACCTTAGTATATACGCAAGCTCTAGCCCAAGATACAAGAAAGTTTTTTGAATTACTTGAGTTTTAAATCCATGAAAGAGTTACCATCCTCTAAGATTTAATTTTTAAAAACCAAAAAGCAAAAAGGAGAGACAAATGATAGAAAAAGAGATTTTTGAAAAAATTAAAGCTTTTGTAGGAGAAGAGAATTGGCATCAATACTTAGAAGCATTAAGAGGTGGAACTTTAAGAGAGGAAGCAGTTAAAGTTTATCTTTTTAATCGTCTTTTGGAAAGGGAAGGACTTCTAAACAGCGTAGTGTATTATCATTCACGAAATGATTTTCAAAGAAATGTTCCTGACTATAGATATGAAGAAGGAAATTACAAGGTAGCAATTGAAATTAAACCTTTTGCTGAAAAAAGAACTGAAAGAAGAAGACAAGATGTGTTGTTGGAAGTAGAAACTTCTTATGAAGCAATGCTTAAATATATACCGCTAAGTTCTTATTATGAAAGAAGAGATGTTTGGGAGCAAATTAGAAATTATGCAGAGACCTATGAATTTGTCATTCTAACTAACATGGTTGATGCTTACTTATTTCACAGACATGGAATAGAGTTTGGAACACAATTGCAGAAACCTGAACATTTTGGTGTTATTCCTTTTGAAGAAATTTTTCAACATATTAAAACTCAAACACTTTACAGTTTCCTTAAACAAAAACTTCTGCACTATCCTTCAAAAGAACTTGATAAACGTTTCTTCGATGATGTAAGACATTATTACAAACTTTTAGAAGGAAGCATTACAGATGTAATCAGAGATGAAAAAGAACGAAAAGAATTAATTTTCAAGCTCTTAATTTCCTTAGTTTTAGCAAGGACCATGGAAGACTTTTTGATTGTGCCTTATGGGATAGTTGAAGATACTTATAAAAGAGAAAAGAGCTTTTTTGAAAGGAAGCAAGAGAAGTTTGTTGAGAGGTTTTTGCGTTCAATTTATGACCTTTTCTGGACTTATTATGATACTGAGTTTTTTGAAATATATAACGAAGATTTTTTAAGACAGAGAGACCTTGTTGAAACGCTAGGAACAATTCTTGGGTATGAAAAGTGGAATGGAATTTTTGGAAAGGGGCTTAAGTTTTACAATTTTGAATTGCTTAATGAAGATATACTTGGTGGTGTGTATGAAATGTTTCTTGCATGGCTTAAAACAGATGAAAGAAAAGAACAAGGAATTTATTATACTCCAAAGGTAGTGACTGAATATTTTGCAGACAAGGTGGAAGAATTCTTACTTAAACCCTTAAAAGAAGAACTTTTATTCTTAATAAATGAAGAAAAGTGGGATGAGGCAGAAAGTATAGTAAAAAAATTTATGGAAATCAAAGTGATTGATCCTGCATGTGGAAGCGGAAGTTTTTTAATCAAAGTGTATAAAAAATTTTTAGAAAGCTATGACGAGATTTTAGAAGAATTAAAAGAAAAAGAAAAAATAATTATGCAAGGAGCACAAGAAATACTTAAAGGAAGCAAAACTGGAATTCTTTTAAGTAAATTAAGAGAAGGGGTGAGGAGAATAGAAAGCTTAATAATGGGAAAAGAAGTTAGTGATTTAAGAGGAATAAACAAGGCTGAGCTTTATAAAAAAGTTGCAGAAAGACATATATTTGGAGTTGATATTGATAATTTTGCAGTAAAGCTTGCAAAACTTAATCTTTTAGTTGAAGCATTGAAACATGGTGGACCAAATGTGTATGGATATAACAAATTACAAAGTAGATCTGCAGAGGAAGTTTTTTCTGATTTAAAAGAAAATCTTAAAACGTTTGATAGCGTAGGATGTAGTTTAGATGAATTTTTAGAAGCTTTTGAAGGCTCTCAATTTGATGTAGTTTTAGGAAATCCTCCGTATGTAAGATACGAAAGAATAAAACCTAAATATTATAGAGAAGAATTAGTTAGACTTTATGGTATAAGGCAAAAAAAACTTGATTATTCTTGTTATTTTATAATGAGAGGGATTGAGGCATTAAAAGAAGGTGGATATTTGATGTTTATTATCACGAATAAATGGTTGAGGAGTAGTTATGGAGAAACAGTAAGGGAATTTTTAAAAAACTACAATTTAGTTGAGCTTTTAGATTTTACTTCTGCAAAGGTTTTTAAAAAGTATGAGTATGACAAAGAAAGGGATAGTTTTAAAAGACAAAATGTTGGTGTTGATGTTGTAACAATGATAGTACAAAAAGAGAAGCCTTTTCAATATGTTAAGATAGGTGTTTATAGAGAAGAGGAAGATGGGGAAGAGCGAGATTTAGAGACGAGGCTTAAGAAGTATTTAAGGAATGAAGTAAATAGGGTAATTTTGAAGCAAGAAGAATTAACTAATCAAAAAATATGGACTTTAGCGGATAGTGTAGTTTTGAAGTTGAAGGAAAAAATTAATAAAACAGGAAAACCTTTAGGAGAATGGGATGTAAAGATTTACAGAGGAGTTTTAACGGGCTACAACGACGCTTTTATCATAGACACGGAAACAAGAAACAGAATTTTGGCAAATTGCAAGGATGAAGAGGAAAGAAAGAGAACGAAAGAAATTATTAAGCCGGTTTTGAGAGGTAGGGATATTGAAAGGTATAGGTATAAGTGGGCGGGGTTGTGGGTAATCATTATTCCAGCTGGATGGACTAATGAACACAGAGGGCAAGAAGACCCAAAAGAATTTTTCAAAAAGACTTTTCCAGCACTTTATAACCACTTTATGAATTTTTCAAATGTCAAAGGAAAGGGTAAAGGACTTTTTGACAGGGATGATCAAGGTGATTACTGGTGGGAGTTAAGACCTTGTGATTACTACCCAGAATTTAAAAAGGAAAAGATAGTGTGGAATAGGATTACTGACCAAATCATTTTTTCTTATGTAAACCCGGGTTTTTATGTTTTAGATAGCACATTTATGATTACTGGCAAAGATTTAAAATATTTAATCGGACTGTTAAATTCAAAAGTCACTGCTTGGTGGATAAAGTTATCTGCTGCAACATTAGGAGAGGGAAGCTATGGAGCAAAAATATATATTGAAAAATCTCCCATCCCACCCATCACAGAAAAAACCCAATCCATAGCAGACCAAATAGTTCAAAAAGTTGACGAAATCCTCACGCTTACCCAATCTCCCGATTTTGAGACCAACAAAGAAAAACAGCAAAGAGTCAAAGAGCTTGAAAAAGAAATAGACCAGTTAGTTTACAAGTTGTATGATTTAACTGAAGAAGAAATAAAAATAGTTGAAGGTGAATAAAATTAAAGATAAAAAGGAGGAAAAAAATGAGTGACAAATGTTATTTTTGTGGTTATAATGAAGCAGAGGTTAAATTGAGTTTATATGAAAGAGAGATAAACAAGGTAAAGACTATTTATGCATGTAGAGTTTGTGCTGACTACAAAACACATGTATTTTTATTTTTTGATGATGCTGACTTAGAAAAAATAGCGATAGAAAAAATAAAAGAAAATGAATAAATAATTTGTTAAAATCATATGAAAGCAATTGAACTTTTAGAAAAATCAGACATATTCCCAAAACTTGAAAAACTCTTTCCTGAATTTGTTGAATCAGCAAAAACAATTACAGTAATCCCCTGGGAAGAAAGTTTTCAAGTTGCAGACAAAAATCCTGAAATACTTGATACAATAGATTTTTATGAAATGCTTTATAAAAACAAATTGATTTCTCAAGAAGAATATGAAAAGCAAATCAAAGAATTATTTGCACAAGCAAAAGGCTATGTATCCCGAACAGAAGGAATTGCTTTTATTAAAGAAAGAAAAATTTCATTCCGTAGCTCTAAACCCAAAATTATCTATGTTATTCATGAAATAGGACACGTTCATTATGAAGAACCTGATCCCGTTTGGTCTGCTACCTATGGTGGAGGAGAATTATTAATGCAGCTAGCTTTGTTTCAAAACTATATTACTGATGATGCATCTATCAGACAGTATCACTCTATTATTCATAAGGCAGCAATTTTACCTCAAAGCACTGCAAAAGAACTTGCAGAAATTATCATTCAAAAAACAAAACTTCCCTGCTATCCTAATTTGCATGTTATTTCCCTTTTTTCAGGAACAATCTTAAACGGACTATTGGAACAACTTAAAACTAAAAAACTTGAAGAAATTTATAATAAATTTGATGATTCTTGCTGGGAAAACATTGAAGTTTCATATTCAGATATAAGAGCATTTTTGGTTAATGTACTTGAAGGATTAAGATATGGAGATGGCTTTTTTACAACTTTTGCAAAAGCACTTGGTTTTATTAAAGAATGCTCTGTCTGTGGAAGATTAATTTGCGTATGTGATTAATTTAGGTCTTAACTTACAATTTTTTTAAAACACCTCTCAGATTGCTTTTAAATCGCCTCTTTTTTAGGGGGATAGGTTTTTATATCCCCCCTCTTCAAAAACCCCTCTTAAAAGCCAAAATAAAAGGCAAAATCATATTAATTTTTTACCTTCCTTTCTTTTTTTAAAATTTTTTTTCAGTAGTTACTTAGAAGAAGTTATGGATAAAAATAAAAATGAGGTTGAATATGAAAATTCTTTCTACCACTAATTGACTTAATTCTCTCTTTGATAGAAATTTAAAAAAGCTGAGGAATATAGAGTCAAAAATTCTCACTACATTCTTCTACAGGGGTTGCTAAATTTTGTACATTTATCAATAATTTTCTTGAACTTAATAAGATGTTAAGCTATATTAACTATTATGAAATCTGATTTATGTCTAAAAAAAGAAAGTGAAAAATGAAGAGGTATGGCTTTTTTATATACATAAGGGGGCATATTTTTTAAGCCCCCTTGTTTTAACTTTAAAAAATCTCAACTAAAACTTTAGAAACCTTTTCAGATATATCCTCTGTAATTGTACCTTTTATCTGTTTACTTTCTCCAAAAAGAGGATATTTCCCATTATAAGTTTTTGTATCTCCATTATATTTTTCAATAACAGCTACCATAAAGCTTCCTAAGTATGTATAATTATACCCAACAACTGCCTCATCAAGTTTATCACCTACTGCTTCTCCAACTGCTCCACCAACTGAACTTCCAACTTGTGCTGCTATTTGAGGTAAATGCATATTCCCTGTTGCTGCTCCTGCAACAGCTCCTGCAACTCCAAGAGCAGCACTCCCAACACCACTTAAAATACTACCAAAAAGAGAAACCTTTTTCTCTTTCACTATAGTTAATTTGTTAATATCAACCGTTACTAAATATTCTGCAGTATCGGGGTTCTCAACAATTTCATACCCTTTTGCTTTTAATCCCTCAACCACTTTTGCTTTTATAGGCTCTGTTGAGAGTCCACTTACAGGAGAAGTATTTTTAATTTCAATGTAAATTTTCTTAAGTTTTTGCTTTACTTCAGGGTTCAACATGACTGGCTGTGCATTTGCTACATCTTTTACTGCTTGCATACCAGAAAGTGCATTATAAAAATCATTCATACCTGCATAAGAAACAAAAGGAATTAAAAATAAAATTGCAATAATTAAAGCTAAAACTTTAACTACCTTCATACCCCACCTCCTCTTCTTTTTCTTTTTAAGTTTAACTTTTTGTTCATTTTTCTCAAGATATATAGTACTCGAATGGTAACCAAAATTTTTTTTGTAAAAACCTTCTTATTAAAGGTTACTTTTCTTTTCTTTATTTTTATATAAACCTAGTTAAGAGACAAAAAAATGAATAAAAAACTAAATGCTTATCTTGAAGCAATTGATGAAATTTGTAACTTTTATCCACTTGATTTGGTTGAAGGTTTTGAAAATAGAAACAATGAAAAATTTGCTGATGAAACTTTAAAAAAGCTTACAAAAGAAATCAAAGAAAAACTTGGAGAAGAAAAAGAAAAACTTGAAACCTTTGCATGGATATGGGGACACATGGTTTTTGAAAATACAAAAGAATTAATAAAACAAAGAGTTATGCAAAAAGAAAAAAATTTATGTAAAATGAGAAAAAAATAAATTTACATTTTAATAATACTTGCAAAAAATTTTTTTTATGTTATAATTTTTAATAAGATTGTTTGATTATTCTTTTCTCTGGACTTTTCAAAAGTCCAGAACCGTGTCTCGGATGTATAGCTCAAGCTAAAAACATCAAAAAAGGTCAAAAAGTAATCAAAATAGTCAAAACAGTCAAAGTAATCAAAGTATCAAAATTAAAAGTTTAAAAATTAAAAATCAAAAAAAATCAAAAGTTTAAAAATCAAAAATTCAAAAAAAGCAAAAAAAAGCAAAAAGTAAAAAAAAACAAAAGGAGGAGGGTGGGACTATGGTAAAAAGATGTGTAATTTGTGGAGAAGAAAAAGAAGAATCTTATTTTACTGCAAATGTTTGTATGGTTTGTTTTCATGCAAAAGGAAAAAACATTTGTTGTGTTTGTGGAAAACCTTTAGAAGAAGATGAAGATTATGAAGAGTATTGGGATACTGGATATACAGAAAATCAAACTATACCAGGAAGAGTTTGCCAAGATTGTGCCAATAATAACATGGTTAGATGCAAAGATTGCGGATTTTTAATGTTCCCAGATCAAGGTTATACATATTATGAACTGGGAACAGGGAGAGCAAGTGACGAAAGAATTTGCCCAAACTGTTATGAAAATTACATCGAATGTAATCACTGCAGAGGGTTAATTGATACTGAAACAGATCAATTTTATCGCGATATAGACGGTTTTACAATTTGTGAGATTTGTAGGGATTACTATGTGTTTTGTGAAGATTGTGAAAGATTAGTTCATATCGATGAAGCATTTTACAATCCAGATGATGGCTATTATTATTGTAGAAGTTGTGCTGAAGAAAGAGGACTCTTTGATGTTGATGATGATGAAGACGAAATAGTTATTCACAATTATGGCTATAAGCCTCAACCAATTTTTCATTTATTTGCAAGCGAACATTTAGGCGAAAGATTTCAAAAAGAACCTCTTCTTTTCTTAGGTATCGAGTTGGAGATTGATGAGGGAGGTGCTGATTCTGACAACGCAAGATATATCTTAAATGGATGCAATTACCCAGGATTTCTTTATGCAAAACACGATGGCTCATTAATAGATGGGTTCGAAATAGTGTCCCATCCTGCAACACTTGCTTTCCACTTAATTGAAGTAGGATGGGATGAAGTTTTAAAAAGAGCTGAAAGAAGAGGATTTACTTCTCATGACAATAAACGTTGTGGACTTCATATTCACATTAATAGAAACTTTTGGGGTAAAGATGAAGTTACTCAGGAAATTGGTGAACTTAAACTTTTGATTTTTTTTGAAAGATTTTGGGATGAAATTGTAAGATTTTCTCGCAGAACTTCAAGTCAGATTCTAAGTTATTGTGCAAGATATCAGACAACCGATATCCAAACCGCTAAAAGAGAAAATGGAGAAAAAAGATACTATGCAATTAATTTTCAAAACAAAAATACAATTGAGTTTAGGATCTTTAGAGGTACTCTTAGGTTATTAACTTTTTATGCAACATTAGAATTTGTTTATCATCTTTGCCATTTCCTAAGAGAAAAAGATACAAAAGAACTTCAAAAAAGTACTTGGGTGGGTTTTGTAGATAGCATTCCTGAATGGATGGTTGAATTAAAACAGTACTTAAAAGAAAGAAACTTAGCATAAAAAAAAGCGTTTAAAAAAATTCAAAAAAACAAAAAAGGAGGTGCAGTATGTGCGTAATAGTTATAAGTGAAGAAGGAAAAAAGATAGGAAAAAAAGAATTTGAAAATATGTGGGAAGCAAATAGTCATGGATTTGGAGTTGCTTATTACAATAAAGAGAATGGATTGATTTATGTCAAAAAAGGAATAATGGATGAAAAGGAAGCTTGGGAAATTTATGAAAGTATTCCTGAAGCACCACATATAATTCATTTTAGACTTGCTTCAGCTGGTTCAAGAATTCCAGGGCTTTGTCATCCTTTTAGAATAGACATTCTTGATACACAAGAATTAGAATATGAAGCTAGTGGAGTTCTGTTTCATAATGGGACCGTTGCTGATTACAGAAATTTTATCCCAACTATAATTGCAAGTCTTGAACCAGAAGAAAGAGAAAAGTTTTTCAATGTAAAAGATATCTCAGATACTTACTTAATGAGTATAATGGTAAAACTCTTTTCATATAAAGTTTTAAAGTTTTATATACCATCAAGGTGGGCTGTTTTTACAATTGAAGACAGCTCACCACAAATAATTATTTATGGAGATTTTAAAAAATATAAGGATTTTTATGTATCAAACTTAACCTGGAAGCCTCAATCTCAATATCATTGGTATTGGGGTAGAGGCTATCAAAAAGATTGGTATCTTCGATGGGAAGAAGAAGAGGAAGAAGAAAAAGACGAAGAATTCAACTATTACTTCAAAAAATACTACTACTAAAACTAAATAAACTAAAGTTTTGTAGTCTCTAAGTTCCTTTTATGGGCTTAGAGGCTACTAAAAAAAACAAGGAGGTGGAAATTATGCACGGATATGTATTTGTATTATCAGATAATTTAGAAAGCGGTTTAAATTTTACAATAGATGAAGTTGAGATTGTAGAAGTTTTTTATGATGTTGATGGAGCTGAAGAAATTGAAGATAAAGAAGAATTAATTAACGCTATGAAAGAATTTATTGAAAGCTATGAAGTAGGAAAGCTTAAAATGACTAAAGACCAAAAACCTTACGTAGAAATTAATGTCAATGATTTTCTTAAGGTCTTAGAAAACGAAATTAGAGAAAGAATTGAAAGATATATCAAGATGTTAGAAGTAGCTAAAAATTCAGATAAACCTTGGGCTCAACTCAATTCAGTTGTAACAGAAGCATTTGAGCTATTTTGGCCTTACAAATTTATCTTTGTAGAAAATGAAATAGTTTCAGAATGTTTATACGAAAGAGAGGTTCCTGATGTTCTTGTTTATCTAAAAAAACAAGGAAAAGACAAAATTTATCTAACAAAAGTTTGCGACATTCATATGTAAGAAGTTTTTGAAGGAAGGGGAGGAAAAATCTTTCCTCCCCTTCCTTCCTTCTTTTTTAAGTCATTTCAAAACCAAAAAATTAAAAAACAAAAAAAAACAAAAGGAGGGGGAGGACTATGACTATGACAACATTAGCAGAAAACATTGAAAACCTTGAATTAAATGCTGAAAGAATAGAAAGAGAAGAAAGAAGAGAAGAAAAAACAATCATTTGTCCTTATTGTGGAACTGAAGTTGAAAGAAGAAAATATGATTGTCCTAATTGCAGTGTAGTTGTAAGAATTCCTCCCAAAAGAAAAGAAAAAACTGAAAGAAACATGATAACTACAATCGAAAGCGAAAACATGAATGGAAAATATAACATTTATGTTCTTAAAGATGGAAGCTTATTTTGCAATTGCTTTTCTTTCCTTTTTCAAAGAGGATTAGAAACAAAAAATGGACAAATAGTATGCAAACATATTAAAAAAGTTTTAGACACACTTCCATCATTAAAAGTTGAAAAAGAAAAAATTACAGAATGGCAAAAAATTTTACTTAGAAAACTTAATATAACTCCACATCCAGAATTAACTCGTGAACAGGCTTATTGGATAGTATATGAGCTTCTTTCAAAAATGGATATGAAATATGAAGATTTCCTTAGACTCATTAAAACAAACCCAAACTACGAACTTCTTCCATTATTTAGCTATGGACTTGAATTAGAAGGATTAGTAAAAAATAGAGTAACTTTTTATGAAAGAATTAAAGATCTTGGATTTAAAGTAAAATTAACAGGATATTCTCATGAGATGGAAAATGAACTTTGGAAAGTAGGAGACGATGGTTCTGTTAGAAGAAACATAAGCTCTGATGATATGCATGAATATCAATCCGTTGAATTAACAACCCCAAAACTTTGTGCCATAGATGGACTTAAAAAAGTAAAAACAATTATTAATATTTGGAACGAAATCGGAGGAAAAGTAAATAAAAGTTGTGGATTTCACGTACATATTAACGCTTATAGCTTTAACGAAAAAGATATTGCAAGACTTCTCCTTGTTTGGATGAAAATCGAGCCCGTAATTTATTTTTTAGTTCCACCTTCAAGAAGAAATAACTATTACACTAAAATGTTAAGACACGAAATTTCTTCTACTATCGGAAGACTTCTTTTAGGATTCGTGTCTTCAGAAGATAGATATTACGCAGTAAACAGAGTAGCTTATGAAAGATATAGAACAATTGAATTTAGAATTCATGAAGGGACTCTTAACTTTGAAGAAGTAAAAAATTGGACAATTTTTTGTTTAAAACTTATGGAAAAAGTAAAGAAAGGACTTAAATGGTATCACTTTAGTGAAGAACCAACAATAGAAGAAGTACTAGATAAACTTGGTATAGTTGAAAACGCAGCTCCAATAATTAGAGCAGCAAGAAGATATTTCATTGATAGATACAATTATTTTAGAGCCCAAAGTGAAACTCATAACCTTCCACCATTAAGTATTTCAAAATTAAAAAACGGAATAGGAATTACAATGGAACAAATGTATACTGATTTTGATTTAGTTGGACCATATGATCGATCTCTACCAGAAACACATTACATTCGTCTTGCTAAGCAGTATCCTAAAAAATTCTACTCTTTAGAAATGGTTATTCAAGCAAGAAAAGAAAAAAATAAATTTTATCTCACATCACCAAGTAAAAAAGTTTATGTAGTCACTTTTAACGAAGAAAATCAGACAATTTCTTGCAATTGCCTATGGTTCAAAACTTATCAAAAATGCTCTCACGCAATTTGTGTTGCGAGATTTATTTATCTAGAAGAAAAAATCAAAAACCTAAAAGATCACTTTGAAAACTTTGATTTCTAAAACTCTTAAGAGGGGAGAAGGAAATTTCCCCTTCTCCCTCTTTTTTTATCAAAAAACTAAAAAAAAAGGAGGTAGCTTATGCAAAAATTAAAAATAATTGATAAAGAACTAATGAAAGACTTTTTAGAAAAAAATGAATATGTAAGACACATCCCAAGAAAAATGATTTGCTATGGTTGTTATAAAGACAATGAACTAATAGGAGTTGTCGGATTGTATAAAATTGCTTGGCATACAACTGAAATAAGATGTTTATGTGTTAAAAAGGATCAAAGACAAAAAGGAATAGGAAAGTTTATAGTTTCTAAATGTTTAGAAAAAATTGACACTCCTTTAATTGCTGCAGTTATCGAAAAAAATAACACACCTTCACTTAAAATTTTTCAAAGCTTAGGTTTTAAAATTGCAGAAACTTTTTTTAACAAAGAAACAGGTCATTACTTACATCTTATGCTTAAAAGTCAATAAAAAGTTTTTAGTTTTTGCCCCCTCTTAAAAGAGGGGGCTTTTTTTATTTTTCTACTATTTCTTTTTCTGTTATTTCTTTTGTTATTTCTTTTCTACTATAGTTTTGGGTTCTGCATGAACGTGGGCAACAAAGTTTTTGTTTATGTAAAGAAAATCTGTTCCAACAATGTTTTTTGTTCCTGAAACTTTTGCATTTCTTAAAACCAAAAAACCTTCTACATAATCAATAAGTTCTCCCTCATAAATTGTTCCATGTCTTACTTGTTGTACTACAACCCTTTTCCCAATAAGATAAGCAAATACACCTTTTTTACCTTTAATTTCACCTTCACCTTTTTTCAAATCACTCTTAAACTCACCTTTTTCTTTAGACTCTTTTCTAATTATCACAAACTTTGAACCATTATCTTCTTTTTTCTCTACCATTTTTCCCCCTCCTTCTTACTTCATTTTTAGCCTTTTTTAGTTTTTCTTTTTCATTTTTTTTCTTTTCTTAATTTTTAAAAACCTAGCATGCGACTAAAAAGAAGTTTCTTTATGGTTACTCTGCTTTTTTCATTTTTTAGAATGACTTGGAAATCTCATAAGCTAATTACTTTTGCTGTTGTCTGGGCTTTTACACATAACTTTTTTTACTCTATCATTGCAAGTTTAGGTTCCATTATACCAGATATTTTAGAAGGTAAAATTTTTTTATTTGATTTTCAAAAATGGAAACGCTTACATAGGACCTACTCTCATTGGTTTATCCCTTACGTAATAATCTTCATTGTCAGCTTTTTTTCCATAAATGAAAAAACATTCTACCTTATGAAAAATGACTTTCTTTTCTTTCCTAACAAAGAGAGCGGTCTTAATGCTTTTATATTTTCAGCTCTTTCTCTTGGATGCCTTATGCACATTTTAGAAGATGCAATAAGTGGAAAAGTTCCTCTTCTTCACCCAAAAAGAAAAACCTTTGGAATAAAACTTATTCGAACTAGAAGCCTTTTAGAATATTTATTTGCTTTTAGTGTTGCTCTTCTTATCTTTGTTTTTAAGTATTTCATAACATCTTAAGCTACGATTCTTTCATTTTTTTTCTTTTACTTTTATCTTTTCTATCACAATATTTTACTTATCTAACAAGGTTACTTTTTTCTGCTTAAAATTTCAAATTCTTTATATAGCTTGATTTAATTGGGGGTTTAGCTTGAAAAACGAGATTTCACAAATACATTATAACTTACAAATACATCATAAGGAGGAGTTAGTGGAAGAAGAAAAAGACTTAAAAAATGATGTAGTTTTGAAATATGTTCCCCAGCTTTTGGACCTCTTTAAAAGTTCAAACTATATTATTCTTTTTCTTGATGAAAATTTTAAAGTTTTTTATGCAAACTATGGTGCTAAGAAGTTTTTTAAATGTTTTGCTTGTAAAGATGAAAAACTTGAACTTGAGGGAAAAAATCTTTTTGAATTATTTCCTGAACTTGACGTGGTTCTTGTAAAATACTATCTTGAAAATAACTCTTCATACCAAACTAGATACCTATTTTATTCATACGAAAACAAAGCAAGGGTTTTAATTTTACATCTTTTTCTTTTAAAAACTGAAACTGAAAACGAAAAAGTATTTTTCCTTTTTGGACAGGATGTTTCTGATTTTATGAGAATTACCTTTAATTTTGAACTTGCTCCCAAATTTGATAAACTAACAGGACTTCCAAATTTATCAACCTTTTTGGAAAACGCCCAAAAAAGCCTTTTTTCACTTTCAACATCTAAAAACAAATATGCGGTAGTTTTCGTCATTGACATTTATAACTTTTCAGCAATTAACAACCTTTACGGATTTAAAGCAGGAAACACTATTTTGAGAGAAATCTCTCTAAGACTAGCAAGAGTTTTAGGAGATAAAATTTCAATTGGAAGAACCTCTGCAGACGAATTTGCTATTTTTATCCCAGACTTAAAACAAAAAGAAGACATTTTTCAATATCTTGAGTTAATTAGCTCAATTTTTGAAATTCCTTTTAGATTAGATAAAGGAAATGGTGATTTTCTTAGGGTCCATTACAATCTTGGAGCTGCAATTTATCCATCTGATGGGAAAAACATTGACGTCCTTTATCAGAGAGCTCAAGCTGCATGCAATTTTGCTAAAAAGAAAGGATTAAACCAAGTGCAACTCTTTGATATAGATCTATCAGAAGAATTACAAAAAAGATTTGCAACTGAAAATTTAATTAGTGAATCTATAAATAATGATTGGTTTGTCTTTTTTGTACAGCCATATTTTGAAAGAACTAAATTTCAACTTGCAGGAGCAGAAGCTTTAGTAAGGATAATAAAACCAGATGGAGAAATAATTTTACCAGGATATTTTATTCAAACCCTTGAAAGATCAATCTATCTTGAAAGATTTGAAACCTGGGCTTTTGAAAATGCTATCGAACTACAAAAACATTTAAAAATTCCTATAAGCATAAACCTTACCTCATTAACGTTTTACAATATTGAATTTTTCACAAAAAAACAAGAAAAACTAAAATCACTCAGTCTTCCTCTTATTTTAGAAATAACAGAAAGAGTAGCAATCGAAAAACCTCAACAAGCAAGAGAAACCATAAAATATCTAAAAAGTTTTCCAATGCTAAAAATAGCAATTGATGACTTTGGAACAGGCTATAACGGACTTACTTACCTAAAAGATGTTTTAGTAGATATAAAGGATACGATAATAAAAATTGATATTTCTTTTGTGAGAGAGCTAAAAAACGAAAACCCAAAAACAAAACAATTAGTAAAAGCAATCATAGATTTAGCTCACACTTTTGGTGCAAAAACCTTAGCAGAAGGAGTTGAAACTGAAGAACAAGTAGAAATTTTATATAATTTAGGATGTGATTTCTTCCAAGGATTTTACTTTGAAAAACCTATACCTGTAGAAACTTTCAAAAAGAAATATTGTTTATGGTAAGAAAAGAAATTACTCTAAAAGCAAAACTTAAAAAAATTTTAAACGTTTACTATCCACAAGGAAGTTTTTTGGTTGAAATAAAAAATAAACCCTCAGGAAAAATTATAAGCATAAAAACAGATCTTTTAAAAACATCAAACAAAATGAAAAGAGAAATTATTTACTTAGAAAATAAACTAAAAAAAGAAGGTTTAGATGAAACTGAGTTTGATAAACTTATTTACTTAAAAAAAGCACTTAAAAAGGATGCAATGCTAAAACAGGAAATCAAAAGAATACTTTTGCAAAATGGCATTTGTTTTTATGAAAATATAGTAAGTTTGATTGTTGAAAGGTTTGATCTTGAGTTTGATTTGAAAGAACAATAATCAAAAAAACTAAAGTCTATCTTGCAAAAATTTTTATTTGTGTTAATAATATTTTTGATAAAGGTTTGATACACCCCCTTTCTCTGGATCAAAAGGTTTGATCCAGAACCTTCAAAAGCCCATCTACAGGTCTATTAAAAGTAAAATTCAAAAAAGTTAAAAAGTTCAACTACAAACAAGTAAAAAACACAATTTTGAAACCGTAAAAAAGATAAGCAATAACCTTTAAAGTCTAAAAAAATTAAAAAAAGTTTAAAAAAACTAAAAAAAAACAAAAAAAAGGAGGTGAACAATATGAATGAAAGAGAGTTTTTGATGAAAATGAAGCTTGAGTTAAGAGCTTTTGAAGTTTTACTTGATGAACATAGTCCCGAAGAAGCTTATGAAAAATGGAAGAAAGAAAGTCAATTTGACATAAGTGAGATCCTTGAGCAATGGATTTTTGTTGAAAGAAAAAGTAAGGAAGAACTAAAAAAAGAAATTAAGCTTTATTGCAAATTCATTGATCAAGACTTGATGTTTTTAGAACATTTTAAAAACCTTAACTTTGATGATTTCTTTTTTAGCAAGCAGTATGAAAGCTAAAAAAACTTAAAAAAATAAAAAAAAACAAAAAGGAGGTGTAGCTATGTTAGAAACATGCCCTATTTGCAGAGAAAGAGTTGCAATGTATTTTGTTACTGTTGCCAAAAAAGAAATAAAAGTATGTTATCAGTGTTATCAACTTTGGAAAATTCAATTAGAAGAGCATGTAAAAAAAGAAATTCGTTGTTTAGTAAAAGGACTTAAATGTTCTATTTGTAAAGAACGTGCAAGTAAAATAAAGAGATTTAATGAAGAATTACTTACTGTTTGTGATGAATGTTATGATATAATGTCTCGTTTGCATTTATATCAATACAAAACACTTGGAGAATTGAGAAAAAAAGTAAAGAAAGAAAGAGAAAAAGAAAGAAAGGAATTTTTAGAAGGTATCTTGGGTAGTATTGAAAATCTTGAAATTTTATGGGGGGAGTTCCCAGAATATTCTTTTTATGGTTGTCTAAAGCAAGGAATTAAAACAGCTCTTAGCTAATGACATAATGCCCCTTTATGGGGGGCTTAACAATCTGTAAAACCAGATTAAAAACTAAAAACCAAGAGGAGGTGAAACTATGGTTAAAGTAGTAAGAAGAGAAAAAGTAGAAAATGACTACTACAATTACACCAAATGGGTAGCTATTAGTGATGGTATTGTTTGGGCTACTATCTATCAAGGAAGAGGTCCTTTTCCAAGAACAAAATTCAATAAAACTTGGTTCTATGTTGTAAGATATGTAGACGAAGATATGCCAGAAAATTTTAAATATGAGCATTACAAAACTTTCAAAGAAGCAAGAAAAAGAGCGATTGAAATAGCTGAAGCAAAAATTTATGGTCGGGGCTCATAAAAAAAACAAAAAAAAAGGAGGTGTTAAAAATGAAAAAAGAAACAGCAGAAAAAAAAATTAAAAAAGTAATCCAAGATTTAGAAAAAATTTATGAAATAATGAAAAAGAAAAATTTTAATTTTACTAATTTATCTGACATTAGCTATCTTTTCGAAATTGTTAAAAAGATTGAAAAAACTTATTATCAAGAAAATTAAAAATAGATTTTAGAGTTTTTAGAAAAAATAATCCAAAATTTAAAACAAAAAAAGGAGGTATAAAAATGGAAAAAGAAATGAAAAAAGTAAAAGTAGAATACTTTCAAGAGACAGAATTTTTTGGAGTAAAAGATGATGGAGAAGCTATATATCGCACATATACATATGGTGTTGCTATTTGTCCTTTTTGTGGCTACGAATGTGACGCGATTCTAAGAGATAATTCAGAATTTCCTTCTTTGTTAGATGACGTCTGTCTGCATTTACGCCGTGTCAAAGATGGAATTGCTTATTTTTCAAAGGAGGAAAGACCAGAGATTAATCCATTTAAAAGATATTAGAACAAATTTTTGCTTAAAATATCAAAAAATTAGCCCCTAAGATCCTTTTATGGACTTAGGGGCTATTAAAAAACAAAGGGAGGTGGTGAGTATGAAAAAATTTAAAAAAGACTTACAGCATGAAGATAAAGTCATAGTATATCACAAAGTTAATAGGAATGGAGATCATATCTATTACTTTTATGATAACGGCAAAAAGGTATATCTAGATTGGGGAGAAATTGGACATATTCCTAACTGCGAAGATGCATTTCCTCATCCTCAAAAAGATATAGACCTTATCTTAGATGATATAATATGGGAAGATTAAATAAGCTATTTAAAAATAAAGAGAAGTTTTTCCGTTATAACTTTTAAAAAAAAACCGCTAATAGCAAAAAACAAAAAAACAAAAAAAGGAGGAGGCTATGGCAAAAAAATGAATTTTTTAGAAATTTGTGAAATTCTTGAAAATAAACCAGTTTCTTTATTTTGTAAATCTTGTCCTTATTATACTAAAAATGAAACATGTCCAACAGCACGTATTAGATGCTAAAAAATTGTTAAAAAAGTTATAAAAGAAAGAGGGGCTTAACACCCCTCTTTCTTTTATTTACAAAAAACCAAAAAAACTAAAAAAGAGGTATGCTATGGCAGAAAAAAACGTACAAAAAGATGTAGTTCTTCACGACAAACCAATTATTGTAGATTTAAATGAAATCCTTGAAGAATTTGAAGAAAAAATTGCAGAAGGAATTAAAGTCAAAGTCAAGAAATTAAAACACTATAAGGACAAGTATGATGTTGAATATGGTCCTTATATCATTAGAGTAAATACTCCATATTCTGCAAGAATGGCAATTTATGCTTTGCTAATGTGCGAAAAGAAACTTTTAGCAAACGGATATGTAGAGATGACTATAGATTGGAATGAAAAAGATTGGGAAATTTGGGATCCTTTTAGAATTTTTGATTATGGAGAATTTAAAATTTTTAGAGCTGGTAATCCTAAAGTGGAAATTGGAGATTCATTAATTGATATGGAAGTAAGAAGAATATTTGCACCTCTTGCTGATAATAAACTAAAAGTTTACATAAGAGCTTTTATGATGCCTCATCCAGTAATTGAATAAAAAAAATTAACAAGGCACCATCCCCTTTTTATAGGGTGGTGCCTTAAAAATTTATTCACTACTATCTCTTCTCACAACTACCTCTTCTCACATCCTTCCCAATCAAAATAAACAGAACAAGCCTTGTTTTGCTTATTTTTCTCTTTTTCTACTTTTTTTCCCTCTAACTCAGAAACCTCTTCATCACTCAAATCTTCTTTCACCTTTTCTTTTCCTTTTCTTTTTTCCTTTAAAACCTTTTCATCCTTATAAACTTTCTGATAATACACTCTCTTTGTCTGATAAGCTTGATAAGCTTGATATTTCTCCTTTATGTAGTAAAAAGCATAAAAAATACCAACCAAAATTCCTATTATCAATAAAAGCTTTGTTATGGCAAAATGATGATGGTGGCGTACCATAAAAATTTTGTTTATTTTCCCTTATGATTTTTGAAAAGGTTGTTGAGTAACGTTACCATCTTGGGTTTTAATTTAGATAAAAAATAACAAAAAAACAAAAAGGAGGGTGGTGTATGGTAATGGTAAAAAAGGTGTGTGCTTTAGCTCTTTGTTTAAGTGCTTTATCTTTTAGTGTTTCTAATGTTTCACATGCTTCTGATGCAACTCAAAAATCTTTTCTTCAACGTATTAAACATGAAGTTAATCTTGGTCCTGATGTAAGCTACATTACTTACAGAGAGCCAGGTATAATGAAAGAAAGAGGATGGTTTTATGGAATTGCGGGAGAGGGATATCTAAAATATCCTTTAAACAATTGCTGGAATTTAGCTACTGGACTTGAAGCTAAATATGCTTGGTCAAGAGTTGATTATTCTTCAGATGAATCAGGTGATATGGATGGAATAAAAGATAGACTTTTTGAGGTAAGATTACTCTTAGGTGCTGAATGGTTTCCTTACAAAAACATTTCTTTCATGCCTTATGTAGGTTTTGGATACCGCAAACTTACTGATGATTCATCTGGAAAAGAAACAAACTTAGGTGCTTCAGGATATAAAAGAACCATTAGATATTTTTATGTACCTATAGGAATTTCTGGAGTATATTACATTAATCCCAACTGGAAAATTAAAGGCTATGCCGAGTATGATTACTTTATTCGTGGAAAAGTAAAATCATATTTAAGTGATGTTGATCCAGCGTCTTATGAAGATATAAAAAACACTCAAGATGATGGTTATGGAATAAGAGCTGGTGTAAGTATTGTAAGAAACTTTAAGTCTTTTGAGCTATCAGGTGGACCTTATGTTAAGTATTGGAATATAAAAGAATCTGATATTTCTTATGATAGTTTGGGAAATGGATGGATTGAACCTAAAAACCATTCAACTGAAACTGGTGCTACGTTAAGAATAACCTTTTAAAAACTGAATTGTATTTTTACACAATTAATGAGACTCTACCGAAAATGCCGTTTGATAAGTTTGATTAAGTTTGATTAGGTTTGATTAGGTTTGATTTGTTATAACCTGTTAAAATTTTTAGTAAAGCTTTACTTAACAAACAAGCTTTTTTAGTTTTCTCAGGTAAGGTTTCAAAGCTACATCTAGTAGTATCGATACTAAATGTCTTAAAGACCTGAAGTAGGGAAGGGCAAGGTTTGTTAAAAATTGAAAAGAAATAGTGGTTTTTCGTTGAAACCTACCCTATCTTAAGAAAAAAATGTTACAGAAGGTTTTGCAGTTGGAGTAAATTTGAGAATGATTTTACTGGACATTAATTTGAGCGATAACGGTTTTGATTTCTTTTTAATTTTTTGCCTTAATCTTCCTTCTCTTTCTGCTTTTACATTAGCCTGATGACATAAAAACAATAACAAGCCTTCAGCTTAATCAAAAAACTGTTAAAAATCTTTATACTCTTACAACTTAATTTTGAGATTATATGCTTTGAGCATATCAAAGTTAGGTGAGAAAAAATATATAAAAACGGTGACAAATACTAAAAAACAAAAAGGGACAGAAGGAAAGAAAGTGCCTTTCCCTCTGTCCCCACTTTTGCTAAAACAATTTAACAGACTTACTGAGAGGTTGCGTTTTCTGATCCAGCCTTTTTACGAATTTGTTTTTGCTCCTTTTTTTGTTCTTTTTGCTGTTGTTTTAGTTCTTTATGTTTTATAATTCTCGTCTTATTTTGAGCTTCTTCTTTAACAACCTGTCCAAATTTCTGTTTTTCATTTTTAGCTTCACTTTTTGCTTCTTCGCTAACTTCTTTACCTATCCCAGCACCTTGATAAGGTTTAGGACCAGCAGGCCCTCCTTGAGGACCCTTTGCATAAACTGCAGAAAATCCTAATAAAGA
>Ga0078972_1008820_pt1 | contig 20607 bp, 12 predicted proteins | sample YelNatPaOPGAMG01_FD_67568 | JGI IMG/M metagenome (GOLD analysis project Ga0078972, IMG submission 67568) | Hot spring thermophilic microbial communities from Obsidian Pool, Yellowstone National Park, USA - OP-RAMG-01 (SPADES assembly) (version 2) | ecosystem: Environmental > Aquatic > Thermal...
ACTCGGCTGCCCAATGAGCGGCATCACCGCCGCCAGCGCCATTCCGAGCAGATGCCCCCGAATGTTCATAGATTCCTGAGCGCCACCCGCATCGCGGTGAAATTCCCGTGCAGCGAGCAAGAGTAGACGGTCCGGCCCGCGAACGCCGGTGCGGCAAGCGTCTCGTCGTCGGCCAGCGGAGTCCTGTAAAACCGCAAAAACCGCTCTCGGAAATCGCAGCAATAAAGCGTGCTGCTGTTCTGGGTGACTCCGAACCCACACTGGCCGGCCACGAGCGGCGCCGCGCGCACGCCTTCCATCGCGGGGTCGGCCTTCCACACCACCTGTCCGCCGAGCGACAGCTTTGAGAGCCCCTTGGCGTGAGCGACGAAAATCCCTAGGGGTGAGACGGCGAAGCCGGACAACCCGAACAGATGTGCTTCGGAAAGGGGCCGCGGGCACAGAGTGGGCCCGGCTGCATTGCAGGTCCAAACAGTTCCATCTTCGGCCGCGAACAGCAGGCCGCCATCCGCTAAAGCCGGCGGTATCTCGGGGCGTACTGCGCAGGGGAGTTTCGCAATTGGGCCGCATTCTCGCGCGCCGCGATCCACCCGAATTATGCTGTCCGCCGCCACGAAAAAGGCGTTTCCCGCATCGTCTACCTGCGGACTCGAAACGGCACCCGGCAGCGCAACTGGTTCGTCGTTCGCCAATGTACCCGCGGCCATATCGATCCGCCAGAGGTGGAATTCGCCGTGGCTTGCCTGCGTCACGACCAGGACATTTCTGGGTCTGGTGTCCTCCGGTGAGCACGCGGTCGTCACATGGAGAACCGCTTCGTTGGCGAACTCCCGTTCCCACCTCGGGAATAGCTGGAAGCGGCCGCTGGCCCACGCGCGAAGCGATGCGATGAGGTCGAACGCCAGCACCCGGTCGTTGCCAGTCAGCACCAGGGTGCCGCTTTCGATCAGCGCACCGCAGTCGCTCTCGATACGATCCGCGATCCGGGTTTCGACGAGTGGTTCACCCGTAAGGCGGTTCAGGATGTAAACGAAGCCTTGCCGCGCGACGACTACGATTAGCCCGTATTCGGCGGCCAATGCCGCAATCACCTTGTGCTTGCCACTTCCCAACTGCACAGCTGGCCAGAGTGGCTCGAGTTGGCGCTTCGGATCTATTGACTCGTAGGCGAGATCGGATGGCGCGAACGCGTCGAGTTCGGGGTTGCGGCGGAATCGAGGCCACTCCCTCTCGGCAGGAAGCGGTTCACCGCAACTCCGGCAGTAGCGGGCCGACGTGCGATTCGAATCACGACAATGCGGACACGAAAGGATCTTCCGCCCGCAGGCGGGACACCATTCAGATTCGCGCTCGAGGTTGTTGCCACATCTGGGGTAGGGACAGTTCATGGCCGGTCAGTCGCGCTTTCCTCTCTTGTTCGGAGTACTGCTCGGGGCGATTATCTGGGCGTCGCGGCTTCTTACCCACGAGTCGACTTCAGAAAGTCGAAACCGGAAGAGCCGTCCGACTCGATGAGCTGGGAAATCCTGTCCGTCGATCCAGCGATAGATCGAGTCGCGTCCAACTGCCAGATGACTGGCAACATCTGCGATACTGACCCATTTCTCTTCAGCGCTCATGAAATCAAGCCCGCAAAGACCGTGCAACAGCATATAAAACTCGATCCAAGCGTGTCAAAGCAAACGGCGCGTACGCTCCTGTTTTTTGCATGGACCGCCAGTACTGTGAGTACTACTTTCCTGCGTAAGACGACACTTGTGATTTCCGCCAACTGACGGCTGCCTAAATATCTCAAGTCGTGACAAAGTGTCCGATCGAGTGCCGCGAAATGTACACGCCCGCTGAATCCGTTCGAAATGGTCGGACTTTGACTTGGCTTTTTAGCGGCAACGCGGCACAGACTACGAAGTCCCAGCAAGCGAAGCACGCTGGACTTTTCGTCTATTGCGCGCCCGCAGTGCAGTCGGTGCCTACGCAGCGGATCGTCCCTTGCTCATCCGTGCGAAACAATTTGGCGCCCAATTTCTGAACCATCCTGAGGACAAGCGGATCCGGGTGACCGTACTGCCCGTGTCAATACCTGAGTGTAATTTCGCTGCCGACTCCAGAGGTCGGATTTACAATCCAGTTACCTGAGCGGAGGATAGAGCAACGCAGGGATGCGACTCGAGCGCCGACTCAGCGGCCGGAATGGCCGGGGCGGCGAAAGCCGCCCCGCTCCGCAGCCATTCTGGCGATAAAGCGATAAATCCCGGGAGCGCGAGGGCAGCGCCCTCGCACCCTGAAATGCATCCTTCCTCATTGACCTGCCACCATTGCCAACACCTTCGCAGCGGGCTCTTCCGCGGGCGCATCATCGAAGGTCAGGTACGCTTTGTCGTCCGTGAGCCAGTCTTCGTGGATCTCGACCAGCAGCATGCCGATCAGCCGCAGGCAGGCGCCGCGATGCGGAAAAATACCGACCACGCGCGTGCGCCGCCGGATCTCGAGATTCAATCTCTCGATCGGGTTCGTTGAACTGATCCGCACCCGGTGAGCTGCTGGATAGTGCAGGTAGCTCAGCACGTCATCGATGCCGGCTTCGAAGATCTCCATCGCCTTGGCGTAACGATGCTGGAATTCCCCGATCACCTCGGCCGCCTTCTGCTTGGCGCTCTTCTCGTCGCGCTGTACGAACACCGCTTTCATCGCTTCGCTCACTTCCGCCTGACTGCGCTTCGAAACCTGCGCCAGCACGTTGCGATAGAAGTGCACTTTGCACCGCTGCCACTCGGCTTTGAGCACCTTCCGCACCGCGTTCTTCAGTCCGCCGTGCGCATCGGAGATTACCAACTGCACTCCGCTCAATCCGCGTTCCTTCAGCCCTTTAAAGAACTGCCCCCATCCCTCTTCACTTTCCGTCGGGATCACGTCCAGCCCCAGCACCTCCCGCCGTCCTTGTGGGTTCACGCCCGTGGCGACCACCACCGCCATCGACTCCACCCGCTCGCCCTCGCGCACCTTCTCGTAGACCGCGTCTACCCACACGTACCGGCTCTCGCCCAATCGGCGCTCCCGAAACTGTTGCACCTTTCCGTCCAGCGCTGCGCAGAGTTGGCTCACCTGGCCCGCGGAGACGCCCGCGATGCCGAACTCGGCCAGCACGTTCTCGATCTTGCGCGTGCTCACCCCTTGCACCACCGCCTCCTGAATCACGCTGATCAGCGCCTGCTCGCTGCGCTTGCGGTGCTCAATGAAGCTCGGCACATAGCCGCCCTCGCGCACCTTCGGCACCTGCAGCGTCAGTGTGCCCAGCCGCGTGTCCCAGCGGCGCTGCCGGTACCCGTTGCGATATCCCGTGCGCTCCTCGCTGCGTTCGTGCGGCGCGGCCCCGATCTTGTCGGTGACCTCCGCCTCCATCAGGAAGTCGGCGACCATCTCCGCCATCGCCCGCAACGGGTCTTCCGCCCCCACCGCGGTCTCTACCAACTTGTCTGCCAGCTCGTTCCGGTCTATCCTGTCCTTGGCCATTCGTTCGTCAGCTCCTTTCGTGAAAGCGTGGAAACTTCCACTGGAGCCGACAGCGAATGGCCCTGTCAAGACCTTAAATTACACTCTGGATTTTACGCGGCCGTTGACGCTGACCGCCCTTGGCGCCACGGCTTTGCAGATTCGGCCGAATCAACCTGCTGACATCAACACGCATTGCTGCAACGTTGCTGTGCCTGACTGCAGTACGATTGATCCCATGGCTGACTGGAGATGTGAAACCGGAGAGCATTGCAGTACTGATAAGCCTCGCTACTGTGAGAAGGTGAAAGAGGCTCAGTAGCGCGTGAGAAGCACCCCGTTTGCTGGATCGATGAGGCGGCGGGCTCGTTCCGGCCTGTGCCGCCTCAAAAACTTCGGGAGGTCGGCTATGGGTTGGACTCTAAATCACAGAGGCTGGTATGGAGCATCTTGGGTTCTACTGGTTCTGTCGGTGACCGCGAATTATGCCTTACTCGCACACAACTGGTCTTTGCGGCGACGCGTTGTTTTCATGAGCGAGGAAGGGCGATTGGCTGAGGGAAAGATTCTTGAGACTGCAGACATGAGATCGATGCACGGTGAAATGCGGTCAATAAAGTTAAACGGGTCTGACAGGCGAACCATCATATATATACTTAATCCGTCTTGCAGTTGGTCCAACAGGAATCTCAGAAATATAAACGCTCTGGCGCAAGCACAACCAGGATATCAAGTAATTGCTGGCCGAGCGCAGATACCGCACCTTGGGACGCGAAACGCGATCAGACCCGCGATTGACTGATCTCTTGTCCGAGCTTCAGGGGCAAGGCGGAAAAATTGCTCTCAGTATCAAGGCGTTAGCGGTCCGGTGCAGCGTCTCGCCCGGCCGGCTTGGACGAGTCTTCAAAGAATTGACGGGCACACCGTTCAGACGTTACCTGCGCTGTTTACGCGTTGTTCGTGCCGCGCAATTGCTCCTGTCGTCATGCCAAATCAAGGATATCTGGCCAGCGCTCGGGTACTCCGATGGAAGCAACTTCGGCCGCGACTTTCGCCGCGAGCTGGGTATTTCCCCCGGTGCTCTTCGGGGTTCCGTCCTTCGTACTCGTTCTGACTCCGTGTGATTGAACGTTTGGTTCGCCGCGGAATGCTACTGTCATGCCGCAAGCCCTTGAGAAGTCGAAGGAGTCCAAGAAGCGATTGGATTGGACTGTCACGAGTTCCCATCGGCCCTTGAAGACAAGGTCTCCAACCGCCATTAGGTCAGCAGGATCGGTCCTATGGGAACACAGATTTCAGTAGGACGTATCGGCCTCTAGCTGCACCCGCTAGTCCCGCCGCAGTTCTCGCACTTATAACACGAACCATTCCGCGTCATAATAGATCCGCACTCCGAGCACGTCGGCGCATCGTCGCTCACCGGCGCGAAGGGCAGTTGCGGCTGCAGGTCGGGTTCGGTCGGCCGGAGCCTGGGACTCTCGCCCGCTTCGGTCACCGCGTACTCGGGGCCGAGGAAGCGCGCGCCCATCCACCGGAAGATGTAGTCGAGCACCGACTTCGCGTACGGGATCTGCTTGTTGCCGGTCCAGCCGCTCGGCTCGAACCTCAGGTGCGCGAACTTGTCCACCAGGAATTTGAGCGGCACGCCGTATTGCAGCGCGAAGCTCACCGCGGTGGCGAAGCCGTCCATCAGCCCGGAAATCGTCGAGCCTTCCTTGGCCATGGTGATGAACAGCTCGCCGGGGGTGCCGTCGTCGTAGAGGCCGACCGTGACGTAGCCCTCGTGGCCGGCGATCGAGAACTTGTGCGTGATGGAGGCGCGCTCGTCGGGCAGCTTGCGCCGCTGCGGCCGGAACGCCTCCTTCTTCGCCTGAGCCGTCGCCGAAGACGTCAGCGGCTGCACGCGCTTCGAGCCGTCGCGGTAGATGGCCACCGCCTTCAGCCCGAGCCGCCAGCTCTCGGTGTAGGCATTCATGATGTCCTCCACCGTCGAGTCTTCCGGCATGTTGATGGTCTTGGAAATGGCGCCCGAGATGAACGGCTGCACCGCCGACATCATCCGGATATGCCCCATGTGGTGGATATACCGCGAACCGTTCTGCGGCCGCAGGCTGCAATCGAACACCGGCAGATGCTCGGCCTTCAGGTACGGCGCGCCCTCGATGGTGCCGGTGGCGTCGATATGGCTGACGATCTTCTCCACCTGCTCGGGGCTGTAGCCGAGGCGGACGAGCGCCTGCGGCACCGTGTTGTTGACGATCTTAATGACGCCGCCGCCCACCAGCTTCTTGTACTTCACCAGAGCGAGATCGGGCTCGATGCCGGTGGTGTCGCAGTCCATCATGAAGCCGATGGTGCCGGTCGGCGCGATGACGGTGACCTGCGCGTTTCGATACCCGTGGCGCTTGCCCGCCTCATAGGCCTCTTCCCACACGGCGTGCGCCGCTTCCACCAGCCCGGGCGCATTCCGCGGAGTGATGCGGCTCACCGAGCCCTTGTGCATGCGGATCACTTCGAGGAACGGCTCCTCGTTCTTCGCGTAGGCAGTGAACGGCCCGACCGCTTCGGCGATCCGCGCGCTCGTCAGGTACGCCTGGCCGCACATGATCGCCGTCACCGCCGCCGCGTAGTCGCGGCCGGCGTCGCTGTCGTAGGGCAGCCCGAGCGACATCAGCGTGGCGCCGAGGTTGGCGAAGCCGAGCCCGAGCGGCCGGTAGGTGTGCGAGTTATCCGCGATCTTCTGCGTCGGATAGCTCGCCGCATCGACGAAGATTTCCTGCGCCAGGATGATGGTGTCCACCGCGTGGCGGAACGCCTCCACGTTGAACTGCCCGTCCGGCCCGACGAACTTCAGCAGGTTGATCGACGCCAGGTTGCACGCCGAATCGTCCAGGAACATATACTCCGAGCACGGATTCGACGCGTTGATGCGCCCGGAGTTCTTGCACGGATTCCAGCGGTTCACCGTGGTGTCGAACTGCATGCCGGGATCGCCGCACTGGTGCGTTGCCTGCGCGATCTGCTTCAGCAGGTCCTTGGCGCGGTACTCCTTCACCGGCTGGCCGGTCACCACCGAGCGCGTGTACCAGCGGCCGTCCTCGACGACGGCCTGCATGAACTCGTCCGAGGCGCGCACGGAGTTGTTGGCGTTCTGGAAGAAGATCGAACTGTAGGCCTCGCCGTCGAGAGAAGCGTCATAGCCCGCCTCCACCAGCGTGTAGGCCTTTTTCTCCTCCTTCGCTTTGCACCAGATGAATTTCTCGATGTCCGGGTGCTCGACATTCAGGATGACCATCTTGGCGGCGCGGCGCGTCTTGCCGCCGGACTTGATCACGCCGGCGAAGGCGTCGAAGCCCTTCATGAAACTGAGCGGGCCGGAGGCGCGCCCTCCGCCAGAAAGGATGGCGTCCTCTTCGCGCAGGTTCGACAGGTTGGTGCCCGTGCCGGAGCCCCACTTGAACAGCATGCCCTCGGTCTTGGCGAGCTCGAGGATCGATTCCAGGGAGTCCTTGACGGAGTTGATGAAGCAGGCCGAGCATTGCGGCCGGACCTGGCCGGGCTCCAGGCGCTCGATGGCGTCCGTGGCCTCGTCGTAGTACCAGCCGTACCCCCTGGCCTCGGCCACGCCCACGTTAAACCAAACCGGGGAGTTGAAGCTGGCCTTCTGGGTCAGCATGAGGTGGGCGAGCTCGGCACGGAAGTTCTCGGCGTCTTCGGGGGATTTGAAGTAGCCCCCGGCCAGTCCCCATCCCGTTGTGGTGTCCACGACCCGATGCACCAGTTGCGCGACGCTCGTCTCCCGCTCGGGCGATCCGTGCCGCCCGTGGAAGTACTTGCTCGCCACGATGTTCGTGGCGGTCTGCGACCAGTCGGCCGGCACTTCGATATCCCGCTGCTCGAAGATCACTTCGCCCTTTTCGTTGGCGATGCTGGCGTTGCGCATCTCCCAGCGGACATCGTCGTACGGGGATCGGCCCGGCTCGAGCCGGGCGGTGAAATAGCGCGGGAAGGCCAGGCCCTTCCGTTCCGCAGGTTTGTTTTTCGGCTTCAATTCGCGAATTCTCGGACTCAAATCGACACTCAACTGACCCATAGCGCGTCCCTGTCTCCCCGCATCGGCCCCCCGGGACACGGTAAAGCGACGGTCAGAGGGGACCGGTGAACGAAGTATCCAATTTTTGGGCTACGGTTTGCAATCTTCACCCAATATATAGTGCCCAGTCAAGCGAAATATCTATATGGAGTACTGCTATTTACAGTTTAACCCCAAACCTATTTTGAGCGAACACTCCATTTTCCTATTTTGATCGCCTCCCGGCTGGGGTAGACGCTTTCGCCTGCCTGTCTGCCACAGGTCAGGTTTTGGCAGGCGGAAGCGCCTGCCCCACCCGGGCAACGCCGGATCTGGGGGGCTCAGCCTTTCGGCTCGAGGATGAAGGTAGGCGCCAGCCCGGTCACGCTCGAGAAACCGCCGTTTCCCGCCGTCAGCCAGCTCGAACACCCCTGCACCCGCCCCAGGTAGGCGTGCGGATGCAGGTCGATTTGCATATCTCTCACTTCCAGTTCACCGTAGCGCAGCAGCGGGAACGGCTCGTGCATCGCGTCTACACGCTCCTGCACCACGTAGGGCGTCCGCAGGGCGCGGCGCAAGGCCCGCTCCCAGCCGGCCTGGTCCGTCTCCCAGCCCCGCACGGCATGGTGCTCGCCGGAATCGTCGTTCGGCTTCAGCACCAGCTTCTCGCGGTTGTTCGTGATGAACTCGGGCAGGTCCACCGTCTCGTCATGGTAGCTCGTTTTGGCCGCTTGCACCACACGCGTCCACGGGATGTACTGGCGGATCGCTTTCCTCTCGGCCACCGGGAACGACCCGGTGATCGACTCGTCGGTCAGCAGATCGAAAATCGCCTTCTTGTGAGCCAGTTCCGAGCGGAAGCTGTTCACTACGCAGACCTTGCCTTCGCGGTACGCGCGCACGAGCGGGTGCGAGAGGTCGTAGCGGAGCAGGAATTCCTGCACCTTGACGCGGCGGAACACCAGGTCGATGACGAAATTGCCGCGCCGCAGCACGCCGCCGCGGTATTCGAGCTGATCCGGCGTGACGATCTCGGTCGGGTATCCTTCTGCGTGGAAGTAGTCCCGAAGCAGCAGATATTCACCCTGCTCGGCCGCGCCCTGGAACGGCTGGTGGAACTCCAGGATCGCGATCTGCGGCTGCTTCTTCCCGCCGTACTGCTTGAACGCCTTCAGCAGCGCGTTCAGCAGGTGCTTCTTGCCACCGATCTTGTGCAGCGCGTAGCGCTTGCGGAACTCCTTGACCGGCGGGCAGTCATAGAACATGTCCGAGAGCGCCTCGCCGTAGGCCACCCCGACCGGCGTGTCGGCGTTGTACTCGACAAAGAACATGGAGCCGTTGTGCAGGTGTGTATCGAGCAACGATGTAACGGCCAGGAACGGGTAGCCGGGATCGATCGAGGCGAGCATCTTCTCGGCCGGCAGCAATTCCATGCGCGCGAGCAGCGCGGGCGTGGTGAGCGCCATCTGCTTGACGCGGTCGATTGCCGAGAACAGCGCCTCGGCCGCCTTGACCAAAGCGGTGTACTGGCGCCGCGTGATAAAATTCGGGCGCAGAAACGGGCAGATCAGGCGTCCCGCCTGGGTGAGATGCTCGGCCTCCATGCGTTCGGCCAGAGCTTCGGCCCAAGCCAGATCCTTAAAAGGCTCCGTTTCGAGTAATTTCTGATAACGGGCGACTGCCTCGTCCAATTGATTCATTCTGCTTGATTTTCTGCTATTAGTATCTCACAGGGAATGAGGGAAACGGTACATTTCCACTCGAGATTTATGCGGTAAGCCGTTGAAAACAGGAAAGATTTTCCTGTTGACAGGAAACCTTCCGCAAACCTCGACGAGAGCCGGATCCTAGCGTTGCCGGCCCGAAGAGAACTCGCGGCGCATCGTCCCCTGGTTCAAGACAACCAGCCACCAGATCGCGGCAGCGAACATCACAAACCGGGCCGCCAGCTCCACTAAGGTGCGGGCGGCCTCGGACGGATCCTGAGGCAGCTCCATCGCGGCGGAGAAGGCGCCGAAAAGGCTCGTAAAGTTCCAGACGATGAGCGCGCCCGCAAAAAACAGGAGTGAGATTCGCGCCCCCGGCCGGCGCAGCGGAAGGAGCACCGCGTTCACTGTGCCCCAGATCGCCATCGAGGAGTATCCGACAGTTCCGGCGATGACCCGCGGCTCCGAGGCGAACGGTGAGAACCCCCTGGCGAGATGCCAGATGAAAAAAGCGCTCGCGAACAGGGCCAGCGCCACGCTCACGGCGATAACAGCCGATGGCTTCATGTGACGTCACTGCGGATTGAACGCACCCCGCAGCGGCCGGCGATTGAAGACGACCAGCCACCAGATGCCGGCCAGCGCCAGGGCCGCGCGCGGCAGCAACTCGGCGGTCATCCCGGTGCTCTTCAGCGAACCATCCGACAGTATGGAAAGCACGATCAGCGCGCCGAGCGATCCGAACAGGTTCAAGAAGACGAGCACGCCGGCGAAGAACAGCACGGAAGTGCGCACCCATTGCCGCCGGCGCGAGAGTCCGGCCGCATTCACGGCGCCCCACACGGCCAGAACCGCCTGCAGCAGCACGCCTACGATGATGCCCGGGGCCGCGCCGGTAGAGGGAACGACCCGGAACACGTAAACCCCGATCATCACAAGCGAATATGCGCTCGCGAGCAGGCTCAACGCCACGCTCGCCTTGATCGCCGCCGATGGTGTCATCGAGGGCACATTATCACTTCGATCCGCCGGGATCAAGATCCGGACGCCTGAACAGCTACTTTTTCGGCTGCCGCGAGGGCGCCGGCTCGCTGGTCGGAGGAACGATGTTCTTCATCCGCATGTAAGTGACGAGGTTGCCGTAGTGTTCCTGGTTGTGCAGGCTGTTCTGGATCAGCACGCCCATTTTCGGCGCTTCGCGTCCGAAGAACTTCACCGCCTCGGCCGCGTTTGCGTCGGTCAGGCCGTCGTACGCCTTATCGCAGTAGGCAAAGCCCTCCTTGAGCGCAGCGATCAGGTCGGCTTTCGAGGTCTTGGTCTTCTCGACATTCGGCGCGGGAACTTGCCCGCCGACGACGGGGGAGCAAAACTCATACTGCGAGTCGGCCAGATGACCGATCAACTGGCCGAAGCTGCGGACCGCGTCGGTGGGCCTGAAGCTGTAATACTCCTCGGGCACTTTTTCGGCCGAGCGGAGCAGGATGTTCTTGTCCCTCGCGTATACGCGCCTGGTGAATGCGCTGAGTGGATTGTCTTGCGCCGAGGCGACGGCGGCTGCGGCAAGCAGGCAGATCAGAAGTGACCGCATGGTAGTCCTCTCCGAGCAGGATACAGGAAACCGGGCGGGGCCGTCCGGCTTTAATCTGATTCCTCCGCCTCGGCGTTAAACTTCTCGATCAGCTTGCGGCGCTTGTCCTCGTGCTCCTGGGCGGGGCGCGGCATGGGCTTGCGGACGCCCTTGCGGATTTCCTTGCGGCTGAGCTTGATGGGCTTGGGCTTTTTCATGGCGGCGCGGGCCACTTCGAGATTATAACGAGCCGGGGACGATGGGAGTTAGAATGTGGGGTTCAGCCCTCCCCCGAGGAAGCCCCGGAAGCCACATGAGTTTAGCGGAAAATTTGAGGAACAACTTCAACTCCGGCGTTCGGCAGCGCGGCAATAAGTATTTCTGGGAGAAACGCGTTCGCATTCAGTCCGGAAGCGCCGAACAGGTGACGGCCCGTGTCCGCGGCGGGCGGACCTACGAGGTCCGCCTGGAGCTGGACAGAGGCGATCTGTTCGCCGCCTGCGACTGCGCGTATTTCGATTCCGGGGAGGCCTGCAAGCATATCTGGGCCACGATCATGGCGGCTGAACAGTCCGGGTATCTGTCGGCCGCAACCACGCCGGAACTGATTCTGGAGTTCGACGAGCTTCGAGAGGAATACGACTACCGGCCCGTGGCAAAGCCGGTCCCCCGCCCGGCTCCGCCTCCGCCCCCTCCAGTCTGGAAAACCGAGTTGTCCCGGCTCTTGAACGCGTACCAGTCCCCGGCGAATCCGGCCAACCGATGGCCCGCGAACCGGCAGATCGTTTATGTCCTGGATCCCGCAGCCAGCGAATCCGTGGACGGCGTTATCCTCGGGCTGGCGACGCAGGATCTCAAGGCGAACGGCCTCGCATCGCATATCTATTCGGTTTCCCTGAAACGCAGCCTCATCGCGCATCTGCCGCTGGAGGAAGACCGGGAAATCATTTCCGCGCTGGCCGGCGCGCCTCATCATTACGGCTGGGGGTACGCGCGGATCGAAGACCAGCTACCCGAATCGTGGCTGCTCGACCGGCTTCTGGCTTCGACGATTGTTCCGAAGGTCCTGCGCACCGGGCGGTGCTATCTGCGCGATCGCGTGGAAGGCGTTGCGGCGGCCGCGGTCCCGGCGTCCTGGGACGACGGCGAGGCGTGGACATTCGGGCTGGAACTGCGCCACCTCGGCAAGCATTGGACGATCCAGGGCGTCTTGCGCCGGGGCGAGGAGAAGAGGGGGATCGAAGACGCCGCCATCGCCGCCAAAGCAGGGCTCGTGTTCATGCCCGGCAGCGTCGCGCGCCTAGCGAGAGACACGCACGCCGAATGGGTGCGGGCGCTCCGATACTCCGCGAACGAACTGAAGGCGCCGGAGAAGGACAAGGAGCAGTTCCTGGAGACCCTGCTGTGCTCGCCGGGGCTGCCCCCGCTTGAAGTGCCCGAGGAACTCCGGTACGAGGAAGTGAGCCCGGCGCCTCGGCCGGCTCTGCGAATCGCACCGCCCGATCCGGCTGTGCACAGCTCGAATAAGCTGAGGGCGGAACTATCATTCGATTACGAAGGCCGCAGCGTGCGCGATGAGGAGCGAAGCCGTGGATTCTATGAAGCGGCTTCGCGCCGCTTCATCCGCCGCGACCCCGGGGTGGAAGACGCCGCCCGCGCGCTGCTGGCGGAGCTGGGAGCGCGGCACCGGAACGCCGGCTACTCCAATCCCGAGCCGGGCTGGGAGATCGCGCCGGCGAAGCTGCCGCGCATCGTCGCATCGCTCGTCCAGGCGGGCTGGCACATCGAGGCGGAAGGAAAGGTCTTCCGGCGGCCGGGGGCGTTCCACATCCAGGTTTCGAGCGGCATCGACTGGTTCGAGCTGCACGGCGGCGTGGACTACGGGGAGACGACGGCGAAGCTGCCCGAGTTGCTCGAGGCGCTGCGCCGCGGCGAGAACATGGTGCGGCTCGGGGACGGCACCTACGGCGTCCTGCCGCAGGAGTGGCTGCGGAGGATCGGCCTGCTGGCCGGGGCAGGAACTCCGGAAGACGGCCACTTGCGGTTCCGGCCGAGCCAGGCAGGATTGCTGGACGCATTGCTGGCCAGCCAGCCCGAGGCGCGCTGCGACGAGGCTTTCGACCGCCTCCGAAAGGAACTGCGCGCGTTTCAGGGGATCCGGCCGGCTCCGCAGCCCGCCGGGTTCGTGGGAAGCCTGCGCGATTACCAGCGGGAAGGCCTCGGCTGGATGGAGTTCCTGCGCCGCTTCTCTTTCGGCGGCTGCCTGGCCGATGATATGGGCGTCGGGAAGACCGCGCAGGTTCTGGCGCTGCTCGAGACGCGGCGCGAACGCAGGGCTGACGGGGAGCGGCTCGGGCCGTCGCTGGTCGTGATGCCACGGTCCCTCGTCTTCAACTGGAAGCAGGAGGCTGAGCGCTTCACGCCGCAGTTGCGCGTACTCGACCACACCGGAGTGACGCGCGCCGGAAACGAGCTCGGCGATTGCGACGTGGTCCTGACGACGTACGGCACGCTGCGGCGGGACATCGCGCGGATGAAGGACATCGAGTTCGATTACGTGATTCTCGACGAGGCGCAGGCAATCAAGAATGCGGCCACGGCATCGGCGAAGGCCGTCCGGCTCCTCAAGGCGCGGCAGCGGCTGGCCCTCAGCGGGACGCCCGTGGAAAATCACCTGGGCGAGCTTTGGTCGCTCTTCGAATTTCTGAATCCGGGAATGCTCGGAACCGCCTCCGTGTTCAAGCTGGCGACGGGCGTCCAGCGCAGCGCGGGCGGGGAAACCAGCCGGATGCTCGCGCAGGCGCTGCGCCCGTTCATTCTGCGCCGCACCAAGCAACAGGTCGCGCGCGAGCTGCCTCCCAAAGCCGAGCAGACGGTCTACTGCGAGCTGGAGCCGCCCCAGCGCAGGGTCTATAACGAGCTGCGGCAGCACTACCGCGACGCGCTGCTGAACCGGGTTGACGCCGAAGGTCTCGGGAAGTCGAAGATTCAGGTGCTCGAAGCGTTGTTGCGCCTGAGACAGGCGGCCTGTCATCCCGGCCTGCTCGATCCCAAGCGCCGGAGAGATTCGAGCGCCAAGCTCGAGATGCTGCTCGAGCAAGTCCGGCAGGTGGTGGACGAAGGGCACAAGGCGCTGATCTTCTCTCAGTTCACCAGCCTGCTCGCGATCGTGCGCGAACATCTGGACGAAGCCGGCCTGGTCTACGAATACCTGGATGGGGAGACACGCGACCGCGGCGCGCGGGTGGACAGATTCCAGACCGACCCGGATTGCCCGCTCTTCCTGATCAGCCTGAAGGCCGGAGGGCTGGGACTGAATCTGACGGCGGCCGAGTATGTGTTCCTGCTCGATCCGTGGTGGAATCCGGCGGTCGAGGCGCAGGCCGTGGACCGCACACACCGCATCGGCCAGACGCGGCAGGTCTTCGCGTACAGGCTGATCGCGCGCGACACGGTCGAGGAGAAGGTGCTGGAGCTGCAGAAGAGCAAGCGCGACCTGGCGGCGGCGATTATCGGAGAGGATAACAGCCTGATCCGCGATCTGCGGCGGGAGGACCTGGAGCTGCTGCTGTCATAAACGGCGTTCGCGCGAAATCGGGGAATGAGTGTACTGTCACCGGTTTTTTCCGGTTTTTTTGCGCGAAGAGGGCGCCGCGATGAGGCGGCGCCCTTCGGCTGTCCTTGTTTAGAACATGTACAGCGGCGTGCCCTGGGCCGGCTGGCCGCCGGCGCCGACCGTGACCTCTTCGCCCTCGCCCTCTTTGCGGGCCGGACGGCAATAGATGCCGGCCTCGCCGAGGTAGATCTCGAGGTCCGCGGGCCGCGGCAGGCTGCCCTGGATCACCGCCTCTGACAACGGGTCCTCGATGTACTTCTGCAGCGCCCGGCGGAGCGGCCGCGCGCCGAAGCTGCGGTCGTTGCAGGTCTTTTCCAGAATGTACTTAGCGGCATCCGGCAGCAGCTTGATTTTGATCTGCTTCGCCACCAGGTTCTGGTTGATCTGCTCGACCAGCAGGTCGATGATCTTGAGCAGGTCCTCGTCCGTCAGCGACTGGAACAGGATCACCTCGTCCAGCCGGTTGAGGAACTCTGGGTTGAAGGCGCGTTTCACCTCGCTGAGCACCATATCCTCGACCTTCTGCGGGATCCCCTGGCCGGCCGGCGCGGAGAAACCCATGCTCGACTTCTTGTCGAGGAAGCGGGCGCCGAGGTTCGACGTCATGATGATGATGGTGTTCTTGAAGTCCACCGTGTTGCCGAGACCGTCGGTCAACTGGCCATCCTCGAACACCTGCAACAGAATGTTGTAGACGTCCGGGTGCGCCTTCTCGATTTCGTCGAGCAGGATCACCGAGTAGGGCTGGCGTTTCACCCGCTCGGTCAACTGGCCGCCCTCTTCGTAGCCGACGTAGCCCGGAGGCGAGCCGATCAGCTTCGAGACCGAGTGCTTTTCCATGAACTCGGACATATCGAAGCGGATGAGCGACTTCTCCGTGGAGAACAGGAATTCGGCCAGCGCGCGGGCGACCTCGGTCTTGCCGACGCCGGTCGGGCCGAGGAACAGGAACGAGCCCGCGGGGCGCTTGGGCGACTTCAGGCCGGCGCGCGAACGCCGGATGGCGCGCGACAGCGCGCTGATGGCCTTGTCCTGGCTGATGACGCGCTTGTGCAGCTCCTCCTCGATGCGGAGCAGCTTGGTGATCTCCTCTTCCTTGATGGAGGTCATCGGCACGCCGGTCCAGCGGGCCACCACTTCCTCGATGTCGTCCTTGCTGACGACGCCGGTGGAAGTATCGTCCAGGTTGTAGCGCTCGCGAAGCTGGCGCAGGTTCTCGCGCTCCTTGCGCTCCTCGTCGGAGTAGAAGCGCGCCTTCTCGAACTCGTGGTTCGCGATGGCGCTCTCCATGCGGTGCACGATGAACTTGATGCGCTTGTGGATCTCGGCGACTTCGGCCGGCAGCGTGGTCTGGCGCAGCTTGACGCGGGCGCCGGCTTCGTCGATCAGGTCGATGGCCTTGTCCGGCAGGAAGCGGTCCGGAATGAACCGGCTCGAGGCGTAGACAGCCGTCTCGATCGCGTCCTCCGTATAGGCGACGGCGTGGAATTTTTCGTAGCGCTCCTTGATGCCGAAGAGCACCTTCACGGCGTCGGCCTCGCTCGGAGGCGGAACCTTCACCGCCTGGAAGCGGCGCTCGAGCGAGCGGTCCTTTTCGATCGATTTGCGGAACTCGCCCGGCGTGGTCGCGCCGATGCACTGGATCTCGCCGCGCGACAGCGCGGGCTTCAGGATGTTCGCGGCGTCGAGCGAGCCTTCGGCCGAACCGGCGCCCACCAGCGTGTGCAGCTCATCGATGAAGATGATGGCGTTCTGATTCTCCATCAGCTCCTTCATGATGGTCTTGAGGCGCTCTTCGAACTGGCCGCGGTACTTGGTTCCGGCGACGATGAGCGAAAGATCGAGCGCCAGGATGCGCTTGTCGGCGAGGAACGACGGCACGTCGCCATCGGCGATGCGCTGCGCCAGTCCTTCGACGATGGCGGTCTTGCCGACGCCCGGCTCGCCGATCAGCACCGGGTTGTTCTTGGTGCGGCGGCAGAGGATCTGGACCACGCGCTCGAGCTCGTAGTCGCGCCCGATCAGGGGATCGAGCGCGCCGTCGAGCGCCGATTGCGTCAGGTCGCGGCTGAACTCCGCCAGCAGCGAGCTTTCCTTCGGACGGGTAGCCGAGACTTTCTCCGAGGAGGAACGCGCGATCTCCTCGCGCACCTGGGAGAGGCGCAGGCCGCGCTCGTGCAGAATTTCCGCCGCGAAGCACTTTTCCTCGCGCAGCAGCCCGAGCAGCAGGTGCTCGGTGCCGATGTGCTTGTGGTTCAGGCGCTCCGCCTCTTCGGCGCCGTAGGCGAGCACGCGCTTGCACTCGTGACTCAGCGGAAGATCGACCGAGGTGGAAACCTTCTCGCGAATGGTCGTGTGCGATTCAATCTGTTTGCGAATCGATTCGATATGCGCTGCGGACCGCAGGAAGCGGTTCGCGAGGGCCTTATCTTCCCTCAGCAGGCCGAGCAGCAGGTGCTCGGTCTCGATGTACGGGCTTCCGAACTGGCTCGCCTCATACCTCGCGAAGAAGATGACCCGTCGGGCCTTTTCCGTATATCGTTCAAACATAAGTGTTACCACCTTCGAAGCTGACAGGGTTCCCGATCGGCGGATCCTCCGGAAGCATATCGTCCCCGGAGAGCGCCGGTTCCAGCAAAATTCCCGCCTCAAGCTTCAATACCCGATCGCACCGCCTGGCGAAAGACAAATTATGAGTCACGTAGATCGAGGTCAGCCGGTGTGACCGGTGCAACTCGGCTAAAAGCCCGATGATCATCTCACCGGTCTTGAAGTCGAGGTTCCCAGTTGGTTCGTCGGCGAGCAGAAATCGCGGCTTGCCGACCAGCGCCCTGGCCAGCACGACCCTCTGTTGTTCGCCCCCCGACAATTCCCCTGCCCGGTGCGTCGCCCGGGTCTTCAATCCAACTTCCTCCAGCGTCGCCAGCGACGCCGGCGCGGCTTCGGACTGCGAAACTCCGCGGATCAGCAGGGGCATCATCACGTTCTCCAGCGCCGTGAATTCCGGCAGCAGGTAGTGAGTCTGCCAAACGAAACCGATTTCCCGATTCCGGAAATCCGCCAGCTCGGAATCGGACAAAGACGTCACTTGTCGCGCCCCGAAGTATATGCTGCCGTCCGTCGGCCTGTCCAGGGCTCCAAGCAGGTACAGGAGCGTCGATTTGCCGCTGCCGGATTCGCCGACCAGCGCCAGCCGCTCGCCCTGCTGCACTTCGAGATTCAGCCCTTCAAACACCACGAGTTCGCCCGTTCCGGAACGGAATTTCTTCGTCAGACCGACGGCGCGAATCGCGATGTCCCTGGACATTAGGCCTCTGTTCGCCAGTTCCCCTACTACTACGCTATCACGGAAGTAGCAGTTCGACCGCAAACTGAGGACGACTTGCCCCTCCTGAGTACCTGAAATGCAGGATCAATAAAATAGATGCGGCTCGCGAGCGCGAAGTTGCAGCGAGCGGGGGCTGGACGGGGTTCGTCATTTCGCGCAAAGACACGAAGAACACCAAGACACAAAGAAAACCGCTTTGAATTTCTTTGTGGCTCCTGGCGTCAAATCGATGAAACATCCAGAAGCGCCGTGCGCCGCCTCCTCAGCCTCTTACCACAATATTGACGAGCTTGTCCGGCACGATGATGACCTTGGCGATCTGCTTGCCGTCCACATAGGCCTTCACCTTCGCGTCGGCGAGGGCCCGGCGCTCGAGTTCCTCGCGGGGCGCGCCGAAGGGGGCGGTAATCCGGCCGCGGAGCTTGCCGTTCACCTGCACCGGGATCTCCGCTTCCTCTTCGCGCGCAAGCTCCTCGTCGAAGCACGGCCAGGGCTGCTGGAAGGCCTGGCCTTCGCGGCCGAGTTCCTCCCACATTTCCTGCGCCACGAACGGAATGAACGGCGAAAGCAGCAGCACCAGCTTTTCCAGGATCTCGTTCAACGCGTCGCCCGAGAGCCTGTCTTCCGCCGCCTGCAGCTCGTTCATGAGCTCCATGGTGGCCGCGATCGAGGTGTTGAAGTGCCAGCGCGTCTCGAAGTCCTCGGTGATCTTCTTCACGGTCTGGTGCAGCTTTCGCAGCGCCTTCATGTCGGCTTCGGTGCGCTCGCCGCCCGCACGGGCCTTCCCGGCATTCCGGGTCACGAAGCGGTAGACGCGGCCGATGAACCGGTACATGCCCTCGACGCCGGTCTCCTGCCAGTCGAGGTCGCGCTCGGGCGGCGCGGCGAAGAGGACGAACAGCCGGCCGGTGTCCGCGCCGAAGTTCTCCACCATCTCGTCCGTGCCCACGATGTTGCCGAGCGACTTCGACATCGCGCGACCGTCCTTGAGGACCATGCCCTGCGTGAACAGGCGCGTGGTGGGCTCGCTGTTCTTGATCAGGCCGAGGTCGCGCATCATTTTGGTGAAGAAGCGCGAGTAGATCAGGTGCAGGATGGCGTGCTCGACGCCGCCGATGTACTGGTCGATCGGGAACCAGTACGCGATCTTCGTGGAGTCGAACGGCGCGCTGTAATTGTGCGCGTCGCAGTAGCGGTAGAAATACCAGGACGAATCGACGAACGTGTCCATGGTGTCGCTCTCGCGCCGCGCGGGGCCGCCGCACTTCGGGCAGGTCACGTTCATGAACTCGGGCACGTTCTCGAGCGGCGAGCGCCCGCGGCCGGTGATCTCGACGTTGAGCGGCAGCACGACCGGAAGCTGGTCCTCAGGCACCGGAACGACGCCACATTTCCGGCAGTGGATCACCGGGATCGGCGTGCCCCAGTAGCGCTGGCGGGAGATGCCCCAGTCGCGGATGCGGAACGTGATGGAGGCTTTGCCGAAGCCCTCCTTCTCCGCTTTGGCCGACATGCGCCGGCGCGCCTCTTCGCTCGGCAGGCCGGTGAACTCGCCCGAATTCTCCAGAATGCCGTCGTCGCCGAAGGCTTCGGTCATCTGGGACGCATCGGCGAGTTCGCCATCGACGGGCCGGATCACGGGCCAGATGGGGATGCCGTACTTGCGGCAGAACTCGAAGTCGCGCTGGTCGTGCCCCGGGACGGCCATGATCGCGCCCGTGCCGTATTGGAGCAGCACGAAGTTGCCGACCCACACGGGCAGCCCCTGCTTCGTGAACGGATTTTCCGCGAAGAAGCCGGTGAAGACGCCTTCCTTTTCGAGATCGCCGGGATCCTTGCGGCGCTGCGCCTCGGCCATCTGCTGGACGCGCTCGAGGTCCTCGCCTCTCACCAGCTCGGGGACGAGCGGATGCTCGGGCGCGAGGATGATCGCGGTGGCGCCGTAAATGGTGTCGATGCGGGTGGTGAATACGCGGATGGGCTTGCCGGAGCCTTCGAGGCGGAAATCGACCTCGGCGCCCTCGGAGCGGCCGATCCAGTTGCGCTGCATCGAGATGACGCGCTCGGGCCAGGCGCCTTCGAGCTTGTCGAGGTCGTCGAGCAGCTCCTGCGCGTACGCGGTGATGCGGAAGAACCACTGTTCGAGCTCGCGCTGCTCGACCGGCGTCGATTCATGCCGCCAGCAGCAGCCGTTCACCACCTGCTCGTTCGCGAGCACGGTGGCGCATTCCGGGCACCAGTTCACGCGCGCCTTCTTGCGGAACGCCAAGCCGCGCTCCAGCATTTTCAGGAACAGCCACTGGTTCCAGTGATAGTATTCCGGCTCGCAGGTGGAGATTTCTCGGTCCCAGTCGTAGCTGAACGCGAAGCGCCGGTGCGTCTTCTTCATCTCGGCGATGTTGGCGTGCGTCCAGTCGCGCGGGTGCAGGCCGCGCTTGATGGCGGCGTTTTCCGCGGGGAGGCCGAAGGCGTCCCAGCCCATCGGGTGCAGGACGTTGAAGCCGCGCATCCACTTGTAACGGGCGAGCGCGTCGCCGATGGTGTAGTTGCGCACGTGGCCCATGTGCAGCGTGCCGCTCGGGTACGGCAGCATCTCGAGCACGTAGTACTTGGGCTTGGAGGAATTCTCCTCGGCCTTGTACAGCCCGGGCATGCTCTCCCAGCGCTCCAGCCACTTCTCTTCTATTGCTTTGTGGTCGTACGGCTTTTCGGGCATAGTTCTTTCAGCTTCTCCACGTTGCGGCGGTCGTCGCCTTCCTTGTCGCGGGGCGTCTCCAGAATGAACGGCTTGGTGCGCAGCTTCGGGTGGGCGAGGATGCGGCGGAACCC
>Ga0078972_1008822_pt1 | contig 20599 bp, 21 predicted proteins | sample YelNatPaOPGAMG01_FD_67568 | JGI IMG/M metagenome (GOLD analysis project Ga0078972, IMG submission 67568) | Hot spring thermophilic microbial communities from Obsidian Pool, Yellowstone National Park, USA - OP-RAMG-01 (SPADES assembly) (version 2) | ecosystem: Environmental > Aquatic > Thermal...
GTCATTTGCCTTCTCAAAATATGGCAGCGCCCTCTCATACATCTTCATCGCTTTCTCCATCTCTCCTGTCCTTAAGTATATGTCTCCTATGCTCCTATACACATTCCCCTGACCAAGTGGGGCATTTGCCTTCTCAAAATATGGCAGCGCCCTCTCATACATCTTCATCGCTTTCTCCATCTCTCCTGTCCTTAAGTATATGTCTCCTATGCTACTATACACATTCCCCTGACCGGATAAATCATTTAGTTTTTCGTATATGGGTAGTGCCTTTTTACTATACTCTAAGGACTTAGGATTGTCGGAGATGAGATAATAATAATATGCTAACTGCACATACACATCTGCCAGTATCTTCTCATCCCCCTTCTCCTCAGCAATTATGAGGGCAGAATAAAGCATACCCTCACTTCTCTCATTAACTCCTGATTCAGCCAATTCCAGAACTATATCACCTTTGATTCTATCCCTGTTCTCCCTTACATAATTTCTGAGAGCCTCTTCACCAGATTCTATTGCTGATATTAACTCAGCTATAACTTTCTTATCCTCTTCCGTTAATTCCTCACCCCTTTCTTCACTCCCTTCCCCCCACAATGGATTGACTATGAAAAGCAAAAAGACAAAAACCCCAAAAAATACACTCAAAGATATCCTTCTCATATTACGCCTCCTATTTTACAATCTCTCCCCCTTTATCCTCAAGACATAACTCCTCTTCTTTACCCCCTCCTCAACGGTCAGATAATCCTCATAAACCCCCTTCTCAGGGGATGAGAAGAATATATTCAGATTCATCTTACACTCCCCGGGCTTTATCGAAACCTCACTGCCTTTTTCATTCATAGATATATAAAACTTCTCACTCCCGAGTCTAAAATATCCAGGCAGAAACTCCTCCCCCAACTTTATTCTCACCATAGCCTCCTCCCTCCCGGCATTACAAATCAATACCCCCTTTGATACTGCCACATCGTTCTTCTGCCTCAAATTCACCACACCGAGATTAAACCCCGTAAGTCCCCCCTCCTTACCCTCAGAGACCTCCTTATACTTCAGATACGGGGCATCTACTTCAAGGTTCAGATACACCCTTATCCTGTGGGGCTGACTCGCAGGCTTTATATTACTCGCCAGGTCTATCTCAAAGGCTAAAGACCTCTCAAACACACCCTCCAGTGTAGGTATCGTAAATGTAACCTCAAGCCCCATACTGCTTTGAGGCTTCACCTCCTGCGGAAACTTCGCATCTATCCTTGTGCCAGATACACTATTCTTCCATTTCGACTCGTAAAACAGCAGTGAATTCTTCTGGTCATCATTGTAGATATTAAAATAGGCGGTGTGTTTGATATTATCTATATCCCTCGTCCTTACCTTTATTCGAAACTCACAATAACTCTTCTCACCATTGAAAGTACACTTATCTCCCAGATAACCAAATATCGCCTGATTTACATAAGGTCCAATCTTTGAAGGATCCATATTCGGTAAATCCCATACACCCCTTAACTTCCCCAGATATGCCTCCCCACCCTCCACACTTATCACACCCTCCTCCTTCCATTCAATCTTTTCCACACCCTTCATAGTTGCACAATAAGAGAGGAATAATATGCTTGCTAAGACTGAAATATAAAATAAAAATCCTGCTTTATTCATATACGACCTCCTCTAATTAGAACCTATTTTAATGACAATATATCCTTTTTCAATAAATAAAAACCTGTTTTTCTGTATTTATCACAAACATAACTTCTTACTTTGCTATAAAATCTTTTATTCATAAACCATCACCTCCAAAATTGAAACGGAGGAGGTAAGAAGGCTACCCACCTTAAAGGTTTGTAACCCCCGTGCCTTCATATCCACTCCTCCTCCCCCATAATAATAGAGGAGAAACCACCCTAATTTGTTACAGAGAATTTAGAATGTTTATTCATTTGACAAATGAGATTTAGGGCTTTATAGATTTTATAATGAAGAGAGGTAAGCGATGGGAAGGATGAAAATAGATTTAGACCCAGAGAGTCTGAGGATTCAGGTAGTATTCTTAAGAACTGCGAGAGAGAGACTCGAAGGGGAATTTGAGGTAGAATTAAATGAGGCAGTTTCAAAGGCAAAGGCGAAATACCCACACCTGATACCTCTAATTGAGAGTCTGGAGAAACCTGTAAGGGAGGAGAATGCAGCAGCCCTCGCTATAGTACTTACACAAGAGATAAACAATGGGATCAATGATGAAAATGACCTCTTAGATTGTCTTGAAAACGCCCGAGCTATCATTGAGGAGTGGGTAAAAGTCTCAAAGACGGCAGGGAAGGTAGTGGATAAATGAATTTTATTGAGAAGCCAAAAATTGTGTCTGCCACTATTTATAAAAAATCAGCGAAATTGAGAGAAGATAAATGATAAGTAGAATCTTGCTTCTCCTTCTGATACTCTTCAATCCGACTCTAAATCCCCTATTTGCTGACTCAGATGACAATTTATACTGAAGGGGGTTTATAAACTTGATAGCTATATCGCTATCGAACCCTGCATAGATACAAAGGGGATAAAAAGAGAATAATCACTCATACACCCACAGGACAAAACAACCTTTATTTTCAGTTCCTACCAGAACCTCCCCATAATCGATCGGGACAAGGGATGATATATACCTTGTACCCACCTGCTCATCTATAGCCTGATTTATCTCCTCTGATAGCTCGACCATCTCCTCCCAGGTGTCCCTCTCTTTATCATACCTTACCACCAATATTCCTTTCCCTGCATTCCCAAACCAGAATTCTCTCTCATCTCTCAGACTCTGCTTTAAGACAATCCCTCCATATCTAAATTCAACTATCTTCCCATCTGAAACTCTTATAGCATAACCCCTGTTGAACTCTGAAACCAAAAGCCAGCCATTGTAATAGTTTAGTTCCTGTACATAAAAGGGGCTTATCTCCTTAATTGCTTCACCCAACTTATAATTCTTTCTGTAATTTTCTATCTGGTCTTTATTCACGAAAATATAAAGAGGTTTGATAGATCCATCTCCTGTATACCTCTCTACATCTGCACCAATAGCGAGCCCAAAAGGAAGACTTGTAGCACACATAGCATTCTTTACTACTGTAATAGAGCGAATAATCTGTTTTATATCTTCTATTTTCAAATCTTTGTATAAATCTTCTCTACCCTTCTCGTTAAGAGACTCGGTCACCAATACTAACGGGCATCTTATTTCAGTTCCATCAAAAGGGTTATAATCAATAAATTCAACCATCTCCGGTTTATAGATAGGGTCAATATATCTATTTGTATCTGACTTCTTCAATAGTAAAAATTTCTCAATAAAATAGGAATAGGGTTCACCTGCAACAAATATCTTCTCTGCATCGTAATCTATAGCGGAGTTAAGCCATCCATCATATCCGAGAGAGAGTGAACAATAAGCACCATACTTATCAAATGCAGAGATCCCACCCTCCCCTGTAAGTACAATCCTTGTTACATCCAGCTTCATATAATCGAAAAAATAAGGATTATTCACTACGGGTATAGGTTCAATAAGTTGAGTATCATAATCAACCCTGACCCCCTCACCAGCACCCAGTACGCGATTACCCTTATATGAGAATCCAAAGTAAAAATATTTGCCCCAAATGGCTGCCAGAAATATCCCCAGATCGATGTCGATAAGTCGTTCAATCTTGACATTGTATCTACTCATTGTAAAGCCTCCTTATAAGTTCTGGAAATCTTATATATCATATACTCCTATATATTAGAAGTCAGAGAGAATCAAAATGTTAAAAAGCCTTGTCTATCACTTTATATCCCTGAACACCTTTCTTACCTCAGCATAGCGAAGCTCTTTTACTATCCTGCTTATAAGATGTAAAAAGCCCTTATAACCTATATACGGCTCACAGGCAATGGAGTGGGAGAAATACGAGGGGAATCCTATCTCAACTGTCGCCTTCCCACTCGCTATAAAATACTGACTCATATCACTATTTCCTATGAATAATCCTATTGGTTCAATCTGCTCCTCACTCAGTCCAATATCTACCAGTCTGTTCATAGTAGGTTCGAAGATTATATTATCGCCATTTTCTTTCAAAAAAACCCTCTTATCAGATGTGTTTACAATTACAACAATTTCAAATCTCACACCCAGACTGCTGAGAGCACTTTTGATGGAATTGTAAAGTACAGGGTCTCCAGAAAAGGCGGCTTTGAGTCTGATGAAGTACGGCTCTATCAATGGCTCTATTCGTCTCACCACCTCCCGGGTCTCATCATCCACAACTCTTTTTACGCCGCTTAAACCAAAGAACTCTCCAACCTGTAGCAATAGATTACTCATATTTTCAATACCTACTGGATAGTCCATTTCTATCAGTGGGGTATCGAGTCTCTCGGATAATATCCTTGCCGCCTCTTTAAGATAACCAAAGGATACAATCAGGCTGGCAGATGAGACATTCTCAAGAGACTTGAATTCACTACCATCAAACCAGACTGATACTACATCTACACCGATCAGTTTGAATAATCTCTTTATCTCCTCGATATTTGCAATACTGTCGTACTCATTTCGGTCGTAGAGATAGCCCACGATCGCAACGGAATTCTTCCTCTTCTTTGCCTTTTTCAATCTAATATCTCTGGCGAGGACCTTCCCGAACTCGGCATATCCATCCATCCAGTCTCCGATCAGAGACTTATTCTTGAATTCGAAGGTGGGCTTTTTATACTCCTCCTCTACCTTTCTGAGAATCCGTCTATAATCCACAGCGGTTACAGCTGCCATAGGCATTGGCGTTATCCCGAGGGCACTGACAAACCCCTCTTTTGCCATCTCACTCAGACTGGAATATATCCTCTCCTCCCTTGAAAGTGCCATCATTATCGGGTGCAGGGCGGTATTGGTAATCCTGTGAAAACCCGTCAGATTGCTGAGATTGGCATACAAATCGTGGTTGTGAGTTATATACTGGGTCTTCATATAAGTGCAGTCAGGACCATCTACGAGGAGATAGAAGTCCCTTACACTGTTCACCCCGAGATATACCCCTACCATATAGGGTGTAATGAATTTATTATTGAATCTATTCTTATTGCTTTTCGATGTATCTTCCATCAATCCCTCTCATTAAGAATCTATGATACCTCTTGAAAAACATATTATTTGCAAGGTGGAGCAGATTTCTCATAGTATGTATGGCACCATAAAAACCTATCTCAAAATCAGTAAGAGAGATGGGGTTCTTGCCGCAGGCGCTTATCCTCCAGTCATTGGTATGATTTGTAAATATCAGCTGGGCATCTGATTGGGTGAGAATCCTCATCATCATTTCAAAAGAGTCGAAGTATCTTATCTCGAAGTTACTATAATCCTTGAGTTCTTTCAGGATCTGCTCAGAACAGTTAACCGCCTCCTCCCTGCTCTTAGCCTTTATATAGATCCTCAATCCCAAGTTCATCTCCATAAGGAACCTCAAAACAGGAATCCCCCACAACTTAGCAGAATCAGTAATGTAACTCGATTCATTCTTTCTAATAACAAAAGCCACATTGATACCCTTCATCCTCTCCTTCAACTCCCTGTATTCTCCCAACAGACTACTGTCTATGTTCCTGTATATCTCTTTCTCAGATATATCGATACCGAGAAGACTCGATATCTGGAGTATCCAGTTCTTAGTCCCTTCAAACCCGTATGGTGCCTCTATAGCCTTATACTTATGTGATGAGGCGGAGATGAGTTGATTATAGAGATGATTCCAGAGGGCATTGGGCTTTATGATATCAAATCCTCCCCGTCTATACCTCCTCAATTCCTTATCTGAGATGTGAGGGATGACAACAGAATTCACCTTAATCCCCAATCTATTGACCAGAGAGATCAGTTTAGTTAGATAATAGTCGTATTCATACCCCACCAGATTTACTTGTCTCTCATTTTTATTACTTTTGCCCGAACCACACCTCTTAAACAGGTCCTTAAGAACTGTCTCCATCGATTGAGGCGTAACGGTCAGGTATAAAATCCTCCTGTTCTTCTTCCTCGCCTTCTCAACCAGAGACTCCACATCCTCCCCTATTACTACAGGTGTGCAGGTATTACTCAAAAAGATATTCTTATCCTTTATATTCTCAACGGCATAATCCAAAGCATCTTTGAGCTTATTGTGCCCAATAATTATATCCCTCTCCCTCAAATCGGTGGAATAAAACTTATTCATATCGGGAACTTCATCTCTTTTTATACCCGAGTACTTCTCTGTATTCTGAGAGAGCCACGGATATCGCACAAGATACCTTATCAATCTCAAATCTATGTTGGGCTTCAGGCATACACATTCTATATCCGAGTGTTGAATAAAAACACAATTCTCATAGATATTCACAGAATCGAGCTGCCCCCTGGCAAACTCCCCCTCGGCAAAGAAGTTGGCATAGAGGTCATCCCCTCCCCAGCTATCCAGATGATTCCTGGGTCTATCAGGTCTCTCAGCTACGGGGAGTGGGAGTTTAGCACTCCCGAATTCGGGGTCTTTTTTCAGGATATCAATCAACCTATCGAATGTCCACTCTTTTAAATCAATGGACAATAAATGTTTTGCAAACCTCTCATCACCCCTCTGGCCGCTATAGTAAAAATCCAGGAAATCCGTCTTCAAGAGAGATGGTTGAGTATCTACCCTCCTTGCAATATTCAAAATCAGGCCCTCTGAAGGCTTATCCAGTTGAGAGAGCTCAAGGACTATCTTATCCCCAATCCACCCCATCGAGATTATCTTATACCCTATCTCGTCGAGCCTGAGTATGTTAGCGAATACACTCTTACTCTGCTCTCCACAGGGGAGTCTCAGACCATTCAGATCATCTCTGCTTTCAATATACCTGTGCATAACCTCACCTTACCCTTTATTACTATAGAACTCTCAGCTGTTACTTGCAACCATTTTTACTTCCTCAAACAATCTTTTCAACCTCTCCTCAATCAGCACCTTATATCGAGCAATATTCTCGTATGTAACCTCACCCTCTAAAGATACTGGTTCTGAGAACTGAATATAGACCTTGCTGAAAGGCGGTGCTATTACAAAATTGTCCCACGAACTCTTCAATCTGTAAAAAGGTTTCGATATGGCAGACACACATACTACAGGCACATCGGCAATCAGGGCAAGTCTCACTATACCGCTCTTTACCGCCTCTCTCGGTCCCTTTGGACCATCCACCGTGATGGCTGCCGATTCACCCTTCTTTACCCTTTCGATGAGTTCAGACAGGCCCTCCTTCCCTCCCCTTGAGGAGGAACCCCTCACAACCCCGAACCCCAGCCTCTCGAGAGTCCTTGCCGCCAGTTCACCATCTCTTGAATGGCTCACCAGAATATTCGTCTTAAACGGTGTCCTGTATGCCGCAGCAATCATCTGGAAGGCGTGAAATAGAGCAAATACCGGAGGTCGCTTGCAGTTTATGAGGTATTCATCCCCGAACACAACAAGCCTGTAGCTCTTTATAATTCTGTAAAGAAGCCCTGATGCCAGTGAAAGGAATATATCCGAATACATCCTCTATCTAAAATAATCCTCCCCCAGAGTACCCTTGATAACGGCCTTTCTTTTATTCAGATTCTCTATCTCCTGAATCAACCTGAAAGCCCTCTTTTCGTCCTTCTCATCCCTGAGTCTCTCCCAGAGCCTCTCTATCTCCTCATCAATCAATACAGGGTATATCTCGAGTGTACTCTCAAGCCCCTTTGAATAAAACAGGTTGTTATTTATCGTCCAGACGGGAATAAAATAGAGATCTGCAACGGTGGTAAAGTTTAAACCCCCGAATGAATATCTCCTGAGGCTGAACCTCAATATCGCCGAATCCCTCGTCCTCCCCTCGTCTACCTGAGATATGGGATAAGAGTAATTTCTACTCTGATTGGAGATGAAATTCCCCATTGAGAAGACAACTGGGACTACCCTTTGATCCCTTGAGGGAATCAGGTATAGTGACTGTAATATATGGGGATGACCTCCAATTATTATATCAGCCCCTGCATCAATGAGAGCCTCAGCTATATCAGTCTGACTCCTGTCTGGTTCCTTTTTATACTCCTCCCCCCAGTGAATATAGACAATTACTATATCTGCTTCTGCCTTTGCCTTCTGAATATATCTCAGATCCTTTGACAGATCCAGTCTCCTCACATATTCGGAAGTACCGCTGTAGTCTGGCTGGTTATTCAAGAGAGTAGTGAACCCGAATATTGCCACCTTTATCCCCTTCTTATCCAGGATCAGGGGGATGGGAATATCATCCCTGTAAGTCCCAATATAACTCGCATTCTCCTTCTTCAAAACCTCAAGGGTCTCCTTAAACCCCTCAAGACCCTGATCATATATATGATTGTTTGCGATGTTGAATACATTTATGTTACCTTTCATCGATGCCCTGAGTAAAGATACGGTAGAATTGAAGACAAAAGGCTGGCCCTGATTTGCACTGGATGGGGCAATGGGTGATTCATAGTTTGCAATCGTAATATCCGCCCTCAATGAGTCCCTTACCCTCTCAAACAGATAGTCATATCCCTCGTTATTCCTGCTAATTCCATTCTCAACAATATTGTGCATCTGAGCACACTTTTTTACATTCGAATGAGGTATAATATCCCCGATGGCAGATACAGAAATCTCCCCCTTCAATCTCAGTGGGTAATCCCCCTCAAATCCTTTACCCACCGGTTTTGAGACCCCGGATATATTAAAATTTACAATCGATCTATGCTGCTCGACTGTCTGACACCCTGTTAATACCGATAAAATCAAGAGAGTAAACGCTAATTTCTGATGGATTCTCATCACTTCTTCTTCTTCTCGTACAATTTTATCTCAATAGAGGCAATAGTATTATTGGGTTCGAGTTTCAAGAGCCTCTTGAAGGCATCTATCATCCTCTCCTCATTCTTTATTGCCTTGTATAAATACCCGAGGAATAACAGAAGATCCGGGAACTCCTTCTTTTTTAGAATAGACTCCATAGAAGCAATAATCTTCCCGATGGAGGCGGGATCTGTGGGCTTCTCCTTCAAAAACTTACCCCACAGATAATACACCCTGTATTCATCATCCTGATTTCGCTTCATTATATCCTCTAATATGGAGAGGGCCAGATCTATATTTCGATTGTTCTTGATTAAGCCCTTTGCCTTGATGAACTTCGCCTCATCTTCAAGAATTGTAGTTACATCCACCTCTGCCTTCCCATCCTTACTCTGTTTAATAGAGGCAAGATAGTCCTTTCTATCATTCTCCCGCTCAAGCCTCTGATATGCCTCATTGATAAGTGCAAAGATATCCTCATAGCACTTCTTTATCCTTTTTGACTCATCTGTTGTGACCACATCAGGGTGGTACTGCTTTGCAAGCTTTATATACGCCTTTTTAACTGTGGCATCATTTGCGTCCTCAGGGATACCAAGCCTCTCAAAGTAGTTCTTCTTCTTTAGTTCCTCAAATAAGGCTGTGAGTTCTGAGACCTTCTTCTCTTCATCTGGATTGCTACCAACTGATGAGACAGGTTTTTGAACATCTCGTTTGACATCCGCAGATTTTGTACTTACCCCGCATTCACCAAAGAGGTTGTTGTCAGCATTTTCAATGTGGAATACCGACTCAAGTGCATTAGCTCCTCTCTTCAATTCAATTATGGCACATATCTTAAAATAGTAAGCCGCCCTCAACTTATAGATATGCTCTTTGTTTTCTGGTACTACCTCTGGTAGATAATCTTTGAATTTCCCCGTACTGCATATTAATTTCAATAATCTCAACTCCTTTGGACCCAGCCTCGCCTTATCCACACTCATACCGGAAGGCCTGATCAATACATCTATATCTGTATGATTTTTGAACATCTTCAAAAAATAATCATCCGGCAGGTGATTGAAAATCACATTCTTGACTGCATCCACAGTATTGAAACGAAGATTGACAGGGAATGGATAAACATCACCTACAATCTTATAGTATATGTACTGACCACTGGAGAATGTGGCAATCCGTCCCAGGGAGCATATAAGAAATTCGTTTATCGTCGGGATTACCTCATAAGGTTTCAAAAAGCCGAGATTCAAGAGTATATCGGCAGGGTTTTTGTCTCCAGCACTTATTAGTCTTTTTACATCCCCGTACTGTTCATCATTCAGCCTCCCCTTCTTCTTCAGAAAACCTGCGAGAGAGAAATCGATTGTGTCTGAATCGATGTTTACTATATCGCCCATATAAAGGTAGATCCGCACCTTGAATTCCTTGAGTATTATCTCAACAAACCCATTCTCACTCAATACCCCCAGTCTCACCAGAAGTTCTGATATATTTATCTTCGAGATATCGCCTTTGTATTGTGGTTTAATATTGACATTGTCCATAATCAGACAAAACAGACCCCCGCATAACCGACTACTCTATCACAATCATAGTCATATGACTTACTGGTATCATACTTTTTGATAATAACAGAGGATGCACCGAGGGATTTACAGACCTCAATATTGAGTGCTATAGATTCAAATCCACAGATTCTGATCTTCTCCCTCTCTATGCAATTCCTCAAGCCCCCTATATCCATACGCTTAATGTGCTCAAGGACCAATCTATCCTTCCTCTCCGTCTCTTCGTAGTTTTCATAATGGGAGAGGTCACTTGTTGAGACAAACAGTATATCACTAAGTGGATTCTTCAGAATGAACTCCTTAAATTTTGAGACGAATCTTATGAAATGGTCAAAGACCATCTTCTTTATAAGCACCGGTACAATCTTTATATCATTACGCAAATACTTTAAGAGAGGAAGCTGTACCTCCACAGAGTGTTCAATTATATGTGCCTTCCTGTCCTCAATGACCTGCGGTACATTCTTTATAATAAGCCTGGCAATATCAGAATTGATAAAGACATCGCCTATTGGTGTTGAAAACTTACCTGAAGAGATAATACTCACTTCCTCTCCCAGTCCACTATGATTCGGTGCCAGTATAATAACATTCTCGGGGATCTCTATGCATTTCAAGACGGCCATCGCCACCAGACCGGAGTATTTATAAGCCGCGTGCGGTAACAATATCCCCCGGGGTCTTATCTTCTCCTGACAACTATCACACTTCTGATACATATCCTGCAACATAGATACGAGGACCCTTTTATCCTCTGGATAAAATCTGCCTGCAAATTTATATTCTCTGACAAACATTATTCTGAGTTTATCTCAATACTTCACTTCTTTCCCTTTGCCTTTGGGCTCTTACCTCTGGGACTAACTTTGTTCTTTGTGGTCACCTTCTTTTTAGTAGACCCTTTTGACTCAACGCTAACCGTGATCCTTGAACCACTACCTTTACCAGCCCTCATCTCGGTGGTCTCGTCTCCAGGGGGCAGCAACTCGTGGTCGAGTACATCCTGAAGGAGCTTCTTTGCCCTATCCGTTAGGCCCTTGAACTTGATCCCCATCCCGGGATTCTCAGCAGTACCATTATGCACCACTACGCCGTTTGACTCGATATAACACTCGAACTGGGGGATATTAAAACTTATCTTTATCTCAGTCCCTACCGGTAACGGATTCTGAGACTTCACAAAGACACCGCCCGTGGAGAGGTTCGTACCTATCTCCGAAAAGAACTGATCAATTGTCCTGTAATTAATAACAACCTTCACTGGTTTTCTCTGTTCCTGCCTGACCTCAGATGGAGTCTTTCCCATTATACCTCCTTTAATAAAAGGAATTATATATTATTACACTTATATTCATTTTTCAAGGGGGTAGAATCTTAATTAATGAAATTTTTATCTATAAGTTGGTCTTGACATTATGGGTATTATTGTGTATATGCAAATTCCTTATTTATGGAGGATAACTATGTATGCAGTAATCCAGACAGGTGGCAAACAGTATAGAGTTGAAGAAGGTAGTAAGATCAAAGTAGAAAAACTGGAAGGGAATGTAGGAGACAAAATTGAGATCAGGGATGTACTATTTATCGGTGGCATTGACTCCCCAAAGATCGGAAGGCCAATCATTCCCGACTCCAGGGTCGTAGCCGAGATCACGAGACAGGACAAGTCTGATAAGATCCTGGTATTCAAGCGCAAAAGGCGAAAGGGTTTTAAGAAACTTAAAGGCCACAGACAGCCATTTACAGAACTCAAGATTATCTCCATTGAATCCAGATAGGAGGAATAAAGATGGGAAGAAAGAAGGGTCAAGGAGCAGGCAGAAACGGAAGGGACAGTAATCCCAAATATCAGGGTATAAAGATATTTGATGGTCAGACAGTCAGGGCAGGGAATATAATCGTCAGGCAGAAGGGGACAAGGATACATCCGGGCAAAAATGTAGGTATGGGTAAGGACTATACCATTTTTGCCCTCATCGATGGAAGGGTGAAGTTCTATACAAGAGAGAGGGATAAACACTTTGTGTCGGTTCTCCCACTGACTAATTCAACTAATGACAAAAAATAAGGAGGATTCAGATGTCCGGGCACAGTAAATGGGCTACAATAAAGCACAAGAAGAGCGCAGCAGATGCCAAGAGAGGCAGGCTATTCACAAAACTTATAAAAGAGATCACCATCGCTGCTCGTATGGGTGGAGGCAACCCTGACAACAACCCAAGGCTCAGGACCGCAATCGAGGCGGCGAAAGATGCAAATATGCCATCGGACAACATTGAGAGGGCTATAAAAAAAGGTACAGGTGAGCTCGAGGGTGTCAACTATGAAGAATGCATCTATGAAGGTTATGGGGCTGGAGGCGTAGCCATTATAGTTGAGGCAGCAACAGACAACAAGAATAGAACAACATCCGAATTGAGGAAGATATTCAGTAAATTCAATGGGAACCTGGGTGAATCGGGTTGTGTCAGCTGGAAGTTCAGTAAAAAGGGTGAGATCATCATCGAAGGCAATAAGATTACAGAGGATGAGCTTATGGAACTGGCTCTCAATGCAGGAGCCGATGATGTGGTAAACGAGGATGGGATGTTCACAGTCTATACAAGTGTCCAGGACTATAACAAGGTGCTTGAGGCAATCAAGGCAAAGGGCATCACACCCGTTTCAGCCCGTATTGGATTCATACCACAGAACTATATAAAGCCCGATACCAAGGATGCTGAATCAGTTTTGAAACTCATTGAAAACTTAGAAGAACACGACGATGTCCAGAATGTAAGCTCCGATCTAGACATAGATGAGAATCTGCTCAATTCTATGCAGGAACAAAAATAGATGAGAATTCTCGGGTTTGACCCCGGCATCAACAAGTGTGGATATGGAATAATCTGTAAAGAGGGGAGTTTTATAAGGCATATAGATAACGGATTGATCGTTCTGAATCCCAAAACGGATTATTTCGAGAAACTCCTCAAGATCTTCGAATCCTCCGATGAACTGATCAACAGATTTGAGCCTGATATAATATGTCTCGAGACTGCCTTTTACGCCAGAAATGTTCACTCTACAATTATGCTTGCATCTGCAAGAACCGCTGCTATACTCGCCTTCGCAAGAGGGGGCAAACGTATTTACGAGTTTTCACCAAGAGAGGTAAAAAAATCGGTATGCGGAAATGGAAACGCCTCCAAGAACCAGGTTCAGGAGATGATCAGGATACTCTTAAATCTCAAAGAGATACCATACGAGGATGCAGCGGACGCCCTTGCAATTGCCATCTCCGGAGCCTTTAGGGGTGTACAATGATTGCTCAGGTAATAGGCAGAATAGTAAAAAAGACTGAGAATAGTATACTTGTGGAGACAGACTCGGGATTGGTATTTGAGATATTCTGTCCCCTCAGCACATTAAACAGGGTAAGTACAGGTGATATTAAGGTTCAGATACACACCCACCTCTATATAAGGGAGGATCAGATGACCCTGTTTGGTTTCATAGACGAAGCCGAATTGACTCTCTTCAAACACCTCATCTCTGTCTCAGATATAGGTCCCAAGAAGGCAATAAACATACTCTCAAATGAGTCATTCCAGACAATAGTAAATGCAATAGCAACCTCGGACACAAAATTCCTATCTACAATTCCCGGCATCGGGAAGAAGACCGCTGAAAAGATCGTCCTTGACCTCAAAGACAAACTCGCTGAGATCTCTACAAAGACAGAGAAGAAAGAGGGCTTAATTGATAAGACCCTGCAAAATGAACTCTACTCGGCTCTAATAAACCTTGGATACAAACCAAATCAGGCTGAAAAAGCAATTGCCAATCTGAAAAATGTGAGTAATAATGATTTCAATGCCTTATTTAAAGAGGCGCTGAATATTATAAAGTCGCTATAACCTATGGAACGCAGAGAGATCTCCCCCATTAAAAGACCAGAGGACGCCCGATTCGAGGCGAGTATAAGACCCCGCACATTCGAGGAGTTCATCGGACAGGAGAAGATCATCAACAACTTAAAAGTATTTGCCAGAGCCGCGAGAGAGAGGAAAGAACCGCTGGATCATATACTGCTTTGCGGTCCACCTGGCCTCGGGAAGACAACCCTTGCCCATATCATTGCCAATGAACTGAAGGTAAATATCTTCGTCTCCTCAGGACCCGCCATAGAAAAGAAGGGCGACCTCGCCGGACTTCTGACCAACCTCAATGACAACGATGTCCTCTTCATAGACGAAATACACAGACTTAACGCAGCAGTTGAAGAAAATCTCTATCCTGCGATGGAGGATTTTCACTTCGACATTATCATAGGAGAGGGTGCCCACGCCAGGATTGTAAATCTCCCATTAAAGCCATTTACACTCATCGGGGCAACAACGAGGGCAGGACTCCTTTCTTCTCCGTTGCGAGACAGATTCGGGTATGTAGAGACCCTCGACTTCTATGGATCTGAGGATCTGAAGAAGATCGTCAAGAGGAGCGCCAGTATTCTCAATATCGAGATAGACGATGGTGCGGCATTAGAGATTGCAAAGAGGTCGCGCGGCACTCCGAGAATTGCAAACAGATTATTGAGGAGAGTCAGGGACTTTGCACAGGTAAAGCAAAAAAGTGTGATAGACTCTGAGATCACCGACTTTGCCCTCAATCAATTAGGGGTTGACAGACTCGGACTGGACAAGATGGATTATAGACTCCTTGAGTGTATAATTGATAAGTTTGGAGGAGGACCTGTCGGGATCGAGACCATCTCTGCAGCCATAGGGGAGGAGAAGGACACGATAGAGGAGGTATACGAACCGTACCTCATTCAGTCAGGTTTGATCAACAGGACACCGAGGGGCAGAGTAGCCACACCCCTTGCATACCAGCATCTCAACAGGAAGATGGAGAAGAAGAATCAGATAATACAGGAGACCCTATTCTGATGTTACAGAAGACACTTGGAAAAACCATAGAAATATATGGAATCGGATTGCACACTGGTAAAGAAACGCGATTAAGGATTATGCCTGCATCTCCCGACTCAGGGATAGTATTCAAAATTGGGAACAACTACATCAAGGCCCTGTATCAAAATACCTGCACCTCTGCACTGTGTTCAACCCTCATCTATAAAAATTCAAAGATTGCAACAGTAGAACACCTGCTTGCTGCCCTCTATGGACTCAGCATAAATAATGCCTTTATCGAAGTAGAGGGAGATGAGATCCCAATTCTTGATGGTTCTGCGCTGATATTCGTTGAGAATATACTCAGGGCCAATATAAGACTTCAGGATGCCGTGGAGAAGAGGATAATCATACGGCAGGAGGTCAAATACAACAACAATGGAATCTATGCCTCAGTCAGACCATCCAGTGACTTCAGAATAAAATTTACCATTGACTTTAAGAGTAGATTGATAGGCAGGCAGACCCTCTCCATAAAGATAACACCTTATACATTTATTAAAGAGATAGCTCCTGCCCGAACATTCTGCGAATACAAAGATATAGAATATATGAGGTCGATCGGCCTCATTAAAGGCGGAAGTCTCGAGAATGCAATAGTAGTCGATGATATGAGGCTCCTGAACTCCTCTCCGCTCAGATTTATCGATGAATTTGTGAGGCATAAAATCCTCGATGCAATCGGTGATATATCTCTGATGGGTTATCCTGTATCAGGGGAGTTTGAATTTTTTAAGACGGGACACAATGTAAATCACCAGCTCATCAATGAGATACTCTCAAATCCCCTGAACTTTGAAATAATCGACACCCCCGAAATGAGTAGCGACGAGAAGAAGAAGGCAATAGAGGAACTATCTCACCTCCCCGAAATCGTACCTGAGTATTACTAAAAAGTAACCTAAAGAGAGTAAAGACTCAGTTAGTTGTGACAATTATTATTTTCGAAAAAGTTTATAAAGTTCACATTTACATTGATTTTTGAAAATCAAAAATATAATATCACCCGAGTACATGATTTATTTACTGATTACTATGAAGAAAATATTTAAATTGATAGTCATATTAATCGTTACGACCTATCCAGTCATACTCTCCGCAAAGACAATAAAAAACAATATAATCTACCTCGGTTATGACAGGGATAAGAAACCCCTTTTAATCGTCACTGAGATCACAAGGCAGGATACATCCATAAAGGATAAGACAGACACGACTATCAATATAAAGTATCTGAATGGTAATAGGATAGTTCCCTTATACAACAACAACTTCCTCTCAGACACCCCGATTGAAAGAATAGGATTTGACAAAAATATCCTGATAAGAGTATTGGAACAGAATCAGATTGAGATAGGTACCACCGGACTCAATTACAATTTCAACATAATATCCCTCGCCCAGAAGAGGCGAGCTACATATACCAGAACCATTAACAATGTTCATTATAAATATTATATCAACACCGCCTTTTTCGGTAAAGAGGGGAATACACTCAAAGGGAGTCTATTCTTCTTAGAGGCAGAGAGTCAGAGTTCTAACTTTTCAATCCCTGAGATCGTCTTTGTAACAGATAATCTCTTCAGGAGCTGGGCGGCCCTTAAATTCTCAACCACAACAATGGCCGTAGTATTTTCGGAGGGGGGTGATCTTTTCAGGACATCAGATAAATATTCAGAGACAGCAAAGCAAGAGTCATTCAATATGGAAAAAGGCTTACAATATAACAGGTCAATACTCCTGAATATCCCTGATATGAGACACAAACTCGAGCTCAACACAACCTCTGATTTTGAAGAACTTGATACTCCCAAAAAAAGGGGCGGGAGAATATATGTCTATTCTGAGGGATACACCTATACAAGGGATGGAATGACGAGCATATTCGGCATAAGAATCATCAACAAGCGATAATCAATCTATGAATAGCAAAAAATGGACAGTGTTATTGATTATGAGCCTCTCTACCCTTATGGCTACCATCAACTCAAGTTCACTCAATGCAGTTCTCCCATATCTGACGAAGATACTGAATCTGAAATTCAATGAATCTCAAATGATACTTGTAGTATATTTAATAACGCTTACATCTCTTCTGACCATCTGTGGCAAACTATCCGACCTAATTGGACACAAGAGGACATTTGTTGCAGGCACACTGATCTTCGGCTTTTCATCTATCCTCGTCTTACTCAGCAGCAAGGTAATTATTATTCTAATTATGAGAATTATTCAGGCCATCGGTGCCTCACTTATGGTATCGAGCGGTCCTGCAATTCTATTTAGCGTCTTCGAAAAGGAGAGGCGAGGTTTTGCTATAGGGATACATACTACCGGCATATCCTTAGGATTGATGATAGGCCCTCCCATAGGAGGATTCATATTGCGACATTTGAACTGGCAATGGCTATTCTTAATAAATATTCCTATATCTCTCATCTCATGCATAGCCATATTGTTACTAATCACAGATAGCCCGATAGATGGCAGAGAAAGGTCAAAACAGGACATCTTTGGGATGCTTTTGTGGACAATAGCTATTCCATTGATACTACTCTCACTCCCCTCAATAGTAAAAGAAGAGGCAAACAGAGTAATACCACTAATAGCCCTTTCAACCGGTGTTACCATTCTTATGTATTTTATCTCATACGAGAAGAGAATACAATCTCCTTTCTTCCCAATAGACCTCATTAAAATACCTGCCTATTCAGGCGGTCTATTCTCACTCCTCTTCGGTTATACGGCCCTTTTTATGTCAAACTTTCTGATACCTTTTTACCTCAAAATTGTACTTAATCTCGAGCCACATCAGACAGGTCTACTTATGAGTACATCCTCCATTGCTATGTTTGCGACTACAGGTATATCGGGGTATATGAGTGATAGAATCGGGTACTACAAGCCCTGTATGATTGGTATGAGCCTCCTCTCAATCGGTCTTTTTTTAATGCTATTTATTGGGAAAGCGAATGCCATCTTCTTCATAATTATTGCACAGACAATTATCGGCTCAGGTCTTGGAATATTTAACAGCCCCAATACAACAGCGATGCTCTCCATAGGCGGTGCCAGAAACACAGGAGTCACCACCGGTCTACTTGCCACAATGAGAAATCTCGGTATGAGCCTCGGGACAGTGCTTTCAGGCATCTCTACTTCCCTATTTTCTCTGATCCTATTCGGAGAGTCGGCGGAGAGGATAAACTCAATAAACCCCCACAACTTCAATATGATCTTCAAGCTGGTGATATCTATAGCCTTTATACTCTCTACCCTATCAATCTATCTCTCAAGTATCAGAAAGGGGACTGGTGTCCCTCCCACTGAGCAGAGATAATTACCCACTTATCCCCTGCATCGATCATCTTACACTTTAGCAATATAAAATCGGCATTTTCAGGAATTATCCCACCACTCTCACTCAAAAACAGTTTTAGCGCAACCTCTGCCCTCCCCCCATCTATCTTTTTTAAGTCAAGGTCTCGAATAACAACATGTAAACTCTTTCTGAACAGAATGTTCTGAATCAGTATAGCCTTGATCGAATCCTTGCTATTGCCATAAATATCCCTGTAGTCCGATGAGATATAGTCCATTATCTTCCCGATCTTCTTCTGCTGAACATACTCCTTTATCCGATAAAATTCCTCCATAATCCTCTCCTCAGGACCCGACTCCTTCTTACAGGCACTGGAGATGAATAATAAACACCAAAATCCGATCAATATAATCTGCCTCATCATCTCTTCCTGTTCTTTTTGAAATATTCTATCTGGTACTTATAGACTGCCTTATTATGACATTCGAGGGTATCACAGAAGTGATGGGAGCCGTCATTCTTTGAGACATAATACAGATATTCTGTACTGGCGGGCATAAGGACGGCGTTTATGCTCTTTATACCTGGATTACAAATAGGCGTAGGAGGCAGACCTTTTATTAAATAGGTATTGTATCTTGTTGGGGTCTCGAGGTCCTTTTTTGTCAGATTCCCATTAAATCCCCCTCTCTCCCTGATAATGCCATAGATCACCGTTGCGTCTATAAAAAGACCCATACCCCTCTTCAACCTGTTCAATATCACAGATGCAATAATAGGTCTCTCACTATCCAACTTTGCCTCCTTCTCCACCATAGATGCTATAATCAGGACTTCATACAGTGAAAGGCCCATCTGCCGCGCCCTCTCCACATAACCAGCATTTACCCTCTTTTTGAACTCGTCAATAATTATCTTGAATAAGTCCCTTGAAGTAACACCCCTTTCGAGCATATATGTCTCTGGCAAGAGATAACCCTCGCAGGTCTCACCCTCTATACCGAGACTGCTCAAAAAGACTCTATCTCTACACAGATTTATAAACTCATCGGCATTCCCGAACCCTTCCTTTTCAAAAATAGCCGCCACCTCCTCATACCTCAGTCCTTCTGGTATTGTCACCTTATATCTGATCACATCCCTCTTGATCATCTTTTCTGCTATCTGCCACGGGGTCATATCGGGACTCAACGAGTATTCCCCGGACTTGACCTCCAGTCCCTTCCTCTTGTGTAAGAATCTCAAAAAATAGTAAAACCGTCTTTGATTGGACACCAGCCCCTTCTCATATAACAACTTCGCTATCTCACCCTCGCTCATACCCTTTTTAACCAGAACCACCACTTCCCTCCTCTCATTCTTAAAAGGGGTATTCAAAAACTCCACAGTAGACCTGTAAGCGTACATAGAACCCACAATAAATAATAAAATCAGAATCCCAAACACAATAAAAACTTTTTTAAGCATCTCCCTTCTCCTTGAGTTCGTTCAAATATGATTTCAATATACAATAAGCAGAATACATATCAATTATCTCCTTTTGCCTCCTAGCCGATACACCCTGTTCTGTCAATAGTTGCTGAGCCTCAAAGGTAGTAAGCCGTTCATCATAAAATACTATATTTATATCCCTGATACTCTTCAAACCCTGGGCAAGACCTTTAACCTCCCTGGACATCTCCGATTCAGTCCCATCCATATTCAATGGCAACCCCAAAATAACCTCCTCGGGATTGACCTCCTCGAAAATCCTTGCAATCTGTTCGAAAAAACCCTTGATATTATCGTATTTTATAACTTTATATGGGATTATTATTTTGCTCGTATTATCCGTAATAGCAATCCCTGCCCTCTTCCTACCAT
>Ga0078972_1008823_pt1 | contig 20598 bp, 16 predicted proteins | sample YelNatPaOPGAMG01_FD_67568 | JGI IMG/M metagenome (GOLD analysis project Ga0078972, IMG submission 67568) | Hot spring thermophilic microbial communities from Obsidian Pool, Yellowstone National Park, USA - OP-RAMG-01 (SPADES assembly) (version 2) | ecosystem: Environmental > Aquatic > Thermal...
TTGATGAAGCTGATTATGCTGTTTTAATGGCTAACTTTGGCAAGAATGTTCCTGCTGGCACTCTGGGAGACTTAACTGGAGATGGCAAAGTTGATGAAGCTGATTATGCTGTTTTAATGGCAAGCTGGAAAAAGTAAATTACTATCTTGTAAATTTCCTTGAAATACAATTATACTAAAAGAGAAAATGGAAAAGAAACCAAAAATACTTAACCAGATAGATTTGCTAGTTCTTTTGAGTCTTGCGCTTATTGGATTTATCTTAATTTGCAATCACTTTCTCTCTTTCCAAAATAAAAATCTGATACCAAAACAAACTAAGACAAATCTACTTTCGAAAAATATTCCCGTTAAGTTCAATCCAGAAACTTTGTCCGCCTCGCCGGGCGAACAATTTACAATAAAAATTGCTCCCGTAAACCAACTTTCAGCTTTGGTTTATCACCTAGAAATCGTATTTGACCCGAAAGTGTTATCAGTCCAAAACATTGAAAATGGTCACTTCTTTAAAAATCCAACTATTTTGCAAAAAGAATTTGATAATCAAGCAGGCCGAATATATTTTTCCGCTGGCATTAATCCAGAAGAACTTAAACAAGGAGGCGAACCAAAAAATAGTTACGAACTAATGACAATTGTTTTTGCAGTTAATCAAACAATTCCGTCTTCAACAAAATCGACAGTTGTCTTTATGGGAGAAAAAACAGCAATTTTTGCCAAGGAAAACTCATTCAAAAATTCGGATCTTGCGCTCAAACCGCTTTCGGTCATCTTAAAAACTTCAACCCATGAATAAAAAATATTCTTTACTCCTTTTGATAATTTTTTTGGCAATTGCCGGCATTGCGATGGGAGTATATCTGGTCAAACAAAGACAAAGCCTCAGTAAAAAGGCAACCCCTTCAACTACTATTTATTTCCAGCCAGCAACTAGCCAAGCAACTGTAGGACAAACAGTCAACTTGGATATCTTTGTAGAAACCGGAGGTAATCTTATTTATTCCCTGATAATTGAAGTTGACTATGACAACCAAATTTTAGAAGCACAATCACTAACTTTTACCAGTCTTCTTCCTAATTTGCTCAGTCCAAGTAATATTTCCTCTGGCAAAGTCACTGCTTCTGCAGGAACAGGAACAAGCAATGGAACTGCCAATCCTCCTGTTTCCGGTACCCAAAAAGTGGCGACTGTCTCTTTTAAAGTTTTAAATCCGACTGCCAAGTCAATTGTTAGTTTTGGTCCAGCAACTAGCGCCTATACTGGCTTAGGAACAGACGTTGGCGCAAATTTAATTACCCAAAAAATTTCATCTTCAATTATTGCTCTCGCACAGACAACCAGCACTAGTTCCACTCCAACCCCAACTCCAACCGCAACCTCGGTTCCGACAACTTCTTCTTTTGTCACTCCAACTGCCACTCCAACAATCATTTCCGTGGCAACGCCCACTCCAATTACGAGCACCTCCACTCCAACCCCTGTATCCATTACTACCGCCTCCGCTTCAACCCCAACTCCAACCCCAACCTCTGTGAACAGCAGCCTTTATACCTCTACTTCATCCACCTCAACTTCTACCCCCACAGACACTCCAATTCCTACCTCCATTATTGCTGATAATTCTTCTTCTCCAACACCGACCTCTTCCTCGTCCCTAAACAGCGGTTTAGGAAGCTCTAATGAGATCTCTTCCTCATTGTCAACAACTCCAACTCCACCAGTCACTGGTAACACCTTGCCCACTTTCTCACTTTTGGGATTAGGTGGTTTACTGGTATTGGGTTTTTTCCTCGTTTTTTAACTTTTAAGTTACTCGACAAAAAAATGATCTTAATAATTTTTGTTTTTTTTACTTTCATATCCACTTTTTTGGGCGGTTTAACTGGTTTGAAACACCGAAATAGTCTCCACCTTATTCTGGGATTTACTGCTGGAGTTCTTTTGGCAGTAGTTGCTTTTGACATTTTACCGGAAATTATGAATCTCGCTGAAGAATTAAATCTTTCATTTCGCGAACCAATGGTTACCCTGGTTGCCGGATTTTTAATCTTTCATATTTTTGAAAAACTTCTGCTGATTCATCAATCGCAGGAAGAACTTTACGTAGAACATAGACACCCAGTAGTGGGAATTGCCTCGGCCCTTGCTTTATCAGGTCATTCTTTTCTAGACGGAATTAGTCTTGGACTAGGTTTCCAAGTTTCCTCCACCATCGGGATTTTGGTGGGAATCGCCATTGTTTCTCACGATTTTTCAGATGGTTTAAATACAGTTTCACTGGCTTTAGTTAACAAAAATACTACCAAGAGAGCTTTCTTTCTTTTACTTATTGATTCAATTGCCCCAATTTTAGGAGCAACTTCCACCCTTTTCTTCACTTTACCAAAAAACGTGCTTGTTTTATATTTAGGATTTTTTGCTGGTTTTCTTCTTTATATTGGCGCCGCCGATATTTTACCTGAAGCTCATAGTCAGCATTCTTCAATTAAAACAATCCTCATGACTATTTTGGGAGTCATTTTTATCTTTTTAGTTAGCAAATTTACTCAAGGTTTATAATGAAAGATTTTTGGCACCAGTTGTCCACGCCAACTGTCGGTCTTGCTCCCATGGATGGAGTAACTGATGAGCCAATGAGGCAAATTCAAGCAATCATTGCCAAACCGGGAGTGATGTACACGGAATTTGTGTCAGTCGAAGGTTTTGTCAAAAACTCAAAGGCTTTTCGCAAAACTCTTTTTTTTCAGGAAAATGAAAGACCGCTAGTTGTACAACTTTTTGGTTATACTCCCGAATTCTTTTCCGAAACGATTCTCCAAATCTGTGAAATGAACTTTGACGGGATAGATCTCAATATGGGTTGCCCGGCAAAAAACGTTTTGCAAAAAGGTGGGGGAGGAGCTCTAATTGGAAACTATAAACTCTCAGAAAAAATCATTAAAAAATCCTTGGAGGCAATTAAAAAATCCAAAAAATATCTTCCTTTATCAGTCAAAACTAGAGTTGGAAAAGATAAAATTATCACTTTTGATTGGATTTCCTTCTTATGTCAATTTCCTCTCTTAGAAATTACTGTCCATGGAAGATTACTAACGAAGGGCAACAGCGGTAAAGTGTTTTGGGAAGAAATTGGCAAGGCAGCAGATATCTCTCACAATAAAGGCATTATTTGTCTTGGGAATGGAGGAATAAAATCAATCATTGAAGCAAAAGAGAAAGCCAGAAATTTTGGGTTAGACGGTGTACTTATCGGTCAAGCAGCTTTGGGAAATCCTTGGCTTTTCAAAGAAGGTTACTTGCCAACTAAAGAAGAAATTTTGCAAACTATTATTCAACACTCACAATTGGTCAGCGATTTTTATTCGCCTGAAAGATTTGTAACTGTCCGGAAACACCTCAGTTGGTATCCTAAAGGTTTTCCGAATTGCACCAAGCTAAAAGTAGAACTGCTAAAGTGCAAAAATCTCAATCAAGTAATTGAGACAGTAAAAGAATTTAAGAAAAGTTTTGATTGAAATTGGAAGCTAAATCAACTAAAATAGCTTTAAATGATTAAAAATTATCCTGTGAGACGCAGTAACGAAGATCTTGCAAGATACAACTTTGGAAAAGAGTTGGAGAAAAACCATAGGTGACTAACATCCGGCAAGAAACGTGCGGTATTAGAAAAGATTAAAAATTCATCTTGCGAGGCAATAAGCGGAAGATCTTGCAAGATACGAATTTGGAAAAGAGTTGGAGAAAAACCATAGTGACTAACATCCGGCAAGAAACGTGCGGTATTAGAAAAGATTAAAAATTCATCTTGCGAGGCGATAAGCGGAAGATCTCGCAAGATACGAATTTGGAAAAGAGTTGGAGAAAAACCATAGGTTTTTCTCCATGAAGCCGAGGTGGTGAAATGGTATACACGCAAGACTTAAAATCTTGTGTCCGCAAGGACATGAGGGTTCGACTCCCTCCCCCGGCACATTTAATTTTGCTCAGTCTGGACTATTTGCTTTGCTCAGTGTAAACTACTTTTCATCAAGTGTTTAGACAAGCAAGGTAGGGCGGGGATTGGCGCAATTGGTTAGCGCGCACGGTTTGGGACCGTGAGGCTGATGGTTCGAGTCCATTATCCCCGACACGCTTAACCGGCAAGAAACGTACGATTATTGAAAAGATTAAAGATAAATTTTTAAGTAAGTGCGAAAAGAACTTGAAAATTACTTTTTAGGGAAATCGTTGGGAAAACCATAAGGTTTGTTGAATAGTGCGGCGGTAGTTCAGTGGTAGAATGTCTCCCTTCCAAGGAGAAGGTCAGGGGTCCAAGTCCCCTCCGCCGCTCAATATATTTAAATTACGCGGCAAGAAACGTGAGGTATTAGAAAAGATTAAAGTTAAATTTTCGGGAAAGATTGTTTGAAGATCCCGAAAATTACAACTTTGGAAAAGAGTTGGAGAAAAACCATAGGCGACTAACATCCGGCAAGAAACGTGCGATATTAGAAAAGATTAAAAATTTATCTTGCGAGGCGATAAGCGGAAGATCTCGCAAGATACGAATTTGGAAAAGAGTTGGAGAAAAACCATAGGTTTTTCTCCATGAAGCCTCTGTAGCTCAACGGATAGAGCAGACGCGTTCTAAGCGTAGGGTTGGGGGTCCGATTCCCTCCAGAGGCACAAAACTCTTGACTTAAATTATCAAAAAAAGATAGTATAAAGAAAGCTATTGGCAGGGAGCTGATAGCTTTTTTGTTTGCAAATGTTACAAATATCCTTTTTTGTCGGTCTTTTGGTAATCGCTTTGGCAATGGTTTTTGCGTCAAAAATTTTGTCCAGAAAGACATCTTCGCCAAACATGGCCAAGGTTGCCTCCTATATTAAAGATGGGGCAAGCGCTTATCTTTTGAGACAGTTTAAAACAATCTCTATTCTCATTCTTTTTCTCTTTTTGGCAATTTATCTATTTTTTGGCTGGAAAGAGGCAATTTGCGCTTTGGCAGGGATCTTTACCTCACTTTTGTCAGCTTTTGTAGGAATGTCGGTTTGCGTCAGGGCAAATCTTCAAACAGCGGACTCGGCCAGCGAATCAACTACCAAGTCTTTCAGAATCGCTGTTTTAGGGGGATCGGTTATGGGACTCTGCATAATTGGATTTTCATTAATAGTCTTGTCAATTCTTTTTTTTGTTTTCAAAGACCCCAAAATACTCATCGGTTTTGGTTTCGGCTCCAGTCTCTCCGCTCTATTTGCTCAAGTAGGAGGAGGAATTTTTACCAAATCTGCTGATATTGGCGCTGACCTTGTCGGTAAAATTGAAGAACAAATTCCTGAAGACGATCCAAGAAATGCCGCGGTAATTGCTGATCTAGTCGGGGATAACGTGGGTGACTGTGCTGGTAGGGGAGCAGATCTTTTTCAAACATTGAGCGACGATATTATTACCGGAACAATAATTGCGGCAACGCTAATTCCTAAATATGGGCCAAAAGTAATTTTCCTTCCCATTCTTCTTCAGTCTGTGGGAGTTGTTTCCTCTGTTTTTGGCATTTTGGCCACTAAAAAATGGCGAAAGGCAGTAAAACAAGCCTCAAGTTTTGAGATTGGGTTAACTATTAATGTTATCTTGGCCTTAATAGGGTCATTTTTTCTGATAAGATACTTAATCTCTGATTTAATGATTTGGTCAGCAGTAATTTTAGGCATTGCGATCACTTTAGTCGCGGCCATTACCACTCATTACTTTGCCGGCGTAGAAAGTACTCCTGTAGCAAACATAGCCAAAGCATCAAAGAGAGGAACCGCCTTAAACATTATTACTGGATTGGCATACGGTTTAAAAAGTCCTATTACTTCAATTGCTATGATTGTCGGGGCAATTATTTTTGCCTTCACTTCTGCGGGTGGAATTTTTTTGGCAATAGTGGCTGTCAATATTGGAACTGACCTTATGATTGCTTACATTATGGCAGCCGATTCTTTTGGTCCGATTGTTGATAACGCCGCAGGAATTGCAGAAATGGCCAAAGCTCCCCAAGCAACAATCGATCATCTCTCCTCGCTGGATTCTCTTGGCAATACTATGAAAGCTACCACCAAAGCTTATGGGATGTCTTCAGGTACAGTTACTGCTTTTGTCACTTTTGCCACCTTTTTTTCCATCACTAATATCAAATCAATAAATCTTACAGATCCCCGAGGTATTGGCTTTATTTTTTTAGGAGCAACTTTACCGTATTTGATCGATTCTCTAACTATTGGTTCAACTGCTAAAGGCGCACAGGCACTCGTTGATGAGGTTCGCAGACAATTTAAAGAAATTAAAGGACTGGTTCAGGGAAAAGCCTTGCCAGACTATGCTTTATGCGTTGACATTGCAACCAAAAATGCCCTAAAAGAAATGGTTTTGCCAGGGCTGATTTCTTTTCTTACTCCGGTTTTAATCGGATTTTTGTTTGGCGCCCACGCTTTAGCCGGACTCCTAATCGGAGCAGTGGTTTCTGCTGCCTTACTTGGATCTTTTTTTAATAATACCGGAACTGCTTGGGATAATGCTAAAAAACTAATCGAGACTCAAAAAAATCTTAAAAACACCCTAGAACATGAAGCGGCAGTTGTCGGCGATACAATTGGCGATCCTCTTAAAGATGTTGCCGGGCCATCTCTGCTTATTTTTATGAAGCTAATCGGGATGACTTCTCTTCTAATTGCTCCTCTCTTACACTAAAGGAAACAGCAAATTGATTTTTCTCACAAATCAGCAGCCAAATACTGAGATGTAATTTCTTCTCGCTCGATAAAAGGGAATTCGGCGACGAGGAGGTCTTTCTTTTCAAATTCAATAATTTCTATTTTTTTTGCACCTAAGCTATAAATATTTTTAAACAAGCGAAAAAAATTTCTTTTAAAACCAGTTCTGTCACTTATTATTGCCCAAGAAAGACTCTCACTGGCAAAAGAAGTACCCGCTTCCCGGAAATATTCTGACAAACAAGACAAACAAGGACGGTTAAACTTTTCTTGAGCATTATTAACAACTCTTTCAGACAATTGACGAGCCAACTCTCTTCTTCCTGAATTTTCTATCTCTTTTTCTAACAAGTCGCGCTTTCTTGCCCAAAGATTATAAAAAGGGCGCTCACCCCAACTAAGCAAATCCTTGACAAGAAAATCTTTTTCTCTCTTTAAATTATTAATCATTTGATTGAGGCAAAGGCTCGTAAGGGGGTAAGAAGGAAATTTATCCGCTAGTTGATAACAATCTAATACCGAAAGAAGAATGTTTCTTTGACAAATACCAGGTAATTGTCGGACTTGCTCTTGCAAATCAGTAGGCAAAGAGGAAATAAAATCGGACCGGTTGTCAGTTAAAGAAGACTTCTCGCTAGTCTGAGTAAGACTTGGAGACAAAATTTCCTTTGACACTTTTTTAGCAAACCCCTTATAAAATAACTACTTTTTTGGCGGCTGTCAAGTCATTATAATGGAATCTCCACCGCAAATCTGTTAAAATTAAAAGAATCTTTGGTGGCTGTAGTGTAGTAGTTAACACGCCTGCCTGTGGAGCAGGAGATCGCGGGTGCGAAACCCGTCAGCCACCCCCGAGTCAAACTCGGTGCCCCCGAGTTGACGAGGGATCGCGTTTGACGCGACCTTCTTAATATATTTCTTATATGAGTGAAACGTCTGACGTTTCATCGCGTCACACGCGATTTTATGTATATATTCTATACTCCCTTAAAGACAGAGGTTTATATATTGGTTTTACAAACAATCTTAAGAACCGCTTGATACTCCACAAAAAAGGCTGTGTCGTCGCTACCAAAAGCAGACTTCCAGTAAAACTTGTACATTACGAATACTTCATCAATAGAAACGACGCTGAAGCTAGAGAAAAATTTCTGAAAAGTGGTTATGGAAGACTTCAGTTCAAAGAAATCCTGAAGCGAACTCTTGATAATCTTAAATAATCAGAAACATCCTAATCTCGACCAAATTCGAAGATTGCTACTTCTCACCAAACAGTTGTCTTTTAACTTCTTCCATATCTTTTTCTGTCACCAGCACAATAATCCCTTCCTCTTTCCCTTGCGGCAGCTTGCCTAGTAGTAAGGATTTACCAAAAACTTCCATAATTTTTTTAGAATCGTCATCACCGGCAACTCGATTAATTGAGACTTTGCCGCAGCGTTGGCACCGATGAACCAGCATAAGTTCTCCTTGTTTCTTCTGACCATATTTATCTACTCCTTCATGCTTGAAAGTCAACCCAATCGGTTCCATTAAACCGTGACAGATATCATCCCTATCACCAGCAACCTCTCGATCAACATGCAGCGACCACAAACAAAAAGGGCAATGATTCCGATGATGTGTTCCCATTGCTTCTTTGTTTACTCTCTTTCCGCAATTTTTACAGATAAAACTTTTCATTTTTAGCTTTCCATTAAAAACCCAACACGCCGAACCAGTCAAACAAACTGAACTATTGTTTGGTCCTGCGGTACAAAATTAAAACTAACTTCTTGCCCGGGAAATTTTGCACCGGGACCATAAACTTTGGCTGCTGAAAAAGAATCTTTATTGCAAATAGAAATACTCTCCAGCAAATTTTTCAAAGATCTCCCTTTTTTTAAGATAAAAGGAGACTTCATATCTACTACCTCGCCTTTTTTTAAGTAAACGCGGATAAAATTTAGTTTTTCCCAAATAATTTCTTTCAATTGTTCAAGATTTTTATTTGCTGCTGCACTGATTAAGATTGCGTCAACTCCTAAAGGAACAAATTTTTGCCAGTTTTTAGGAACAGGAAGGTCGCATTTGTTAATAAGGACAAAATATGGTAAATAAACCCTATTTCCCATAAAGGCATCAATGAGTCGATCAAGCGAAACATTCTCCCTAATTGTTATTTCTGCGTTTGGCAAGTGAAACTCTCCGGCAATCTCTTTTATAGTCTCTTGGGAAAACGACAATGGGGTAGTCGCCAGAATCTTTAAACCTCCGCTTGCTGTTTTTAAAATATTAATTTTTGGCGCCTCCTCGTTCAATCTGATTCCTACTTCAAAAAGTTCCCGAAAGATTTGCGGAAGCAAATTTATAGTTTTAACATCAACCATAATAATTATCAAATCGGCGATCCTTGCTACAGAAAGCACTTGTTTACCGCGGCCTCTGCCTTTAGCTGCTCCTTTTATAATCCCTGGCACGTCAAAAATCTGAATTTTGGCGCCATTGAGCTCCATCATTCCGGGAATTACCTCCTGAGTAGTAAAATCATATCCTCCTACCTTAGATTCTGCCTGAGTTAATTTGTTCAAAAGAGTTGATTTTCCCACAGAAGGAGGTCCAACTAAAACCACTGAAGCGTCGCCGCTCTTGGCAACTGCATATCCCGTACCTCCGCCGCCGCCTCTTTTTAAATCTCTTTCGATTTCCTCTTCACGCAATTTGGCAACTCTTGCTCTCAACTTTCCAATATGATGCTCTGTCCCTTTATGATAAGGAGTTTTGCGAATTTCCTCTTCGATTTCAGCAATCCTTTGGTCTAAAGACAAACTTGTCATATAATATTAACTACAATAAATAATCAATTGAAAAATTTAATGTTAAAAATTGATTAAAAATTAAAAATTTGAAATTAAAAATTTCTTTTCTCATTTTATCATTTCTTAGCCTCATTTTTCCAAAGAAGATTTTAGCAACCGCTGAAATCAACAAATTTGGCATCCACATTCTGGACCCTTCTGATTTGCCCAAAGCCCAAGAATTGGTTAATTCTTCAGGCGGCGACTGGGGATGGGTAACCGTTGTTATCCGCGACGATGATATGAATCAGGATAAATGGCAAGACTTTATGGACGAATGCCGTATTCGTCATCTAATACCATTAGTCAGAGTTGCCACCCATCTCGAAGGTGAAAATTGGGCAAAACCCAAACTTGAAGACAGCCAAAAATGGGCTGAATTTCTAAATAATCTAAACTGGCCGGTAAAAGATCAGTATGTCATTGTTTTCAATGAGCCAAACCAGGCCAAAGAATGGGGTGGGGAAATAAATCCAAAAGAGTATGCCAAAATTCTTTCAGAATTTAATTCAAAATTCAAAATTCTAAATTCAAAATTCAAGATACTTAATGCTGGTTTTGATTTGGCAGCGCCGAATGGCAAGGACACTATGGAAGCACTGAGTTTTATGGAAGAAATGAACAAGGAGATACCAGGCATTTTTGAAAAACTTGATGGTTGGGTTTCCCATTCCTATCCCAATCATGGTTTTTTGGGTAAACCTTGGGAAATCGGAAAAACAAGCATTCGGGGATATGAATGGGAATTAAATATTCTAAAAAATAATTTTAAAATACAAAAAGACCTGCCTGTTTTTATCACGGAAACAGGCTGGCCAAAAGTGGGAAGTGAGAAGTGGGAAGTGAGAAGTGGAAAAAATTATTACGACGGAAAAACTGTTGCCGAATTCTTCAAATATGCTTTTGAAAATGTTTGGCTGAAAGACGAAAGGATCAAAGCGATTACTCCTTTTGTCTTAAACTACCCCGGAGAACTTTTTGCAAAATTTTCCTGGCTTGACCAAGAAGGTAACTCATATCCCCAATTTGAAACTATAAAAAATCTAAAAAAAGTTAATTGGTGGCCGGAGCAAGAAGAAAAATATGAAATGATTTCAATTATTTTGCCACCGTTTCTTCCGGCGAATACTAAATTTAATGGCACTCTCGTCCTTAAAAATATTGGCCAGTCAATTCTTGGAGAAAAAGGAAAGCTAGAAATTCCTGCCAGCACTTCAGGAAGCCTAAAGCTCTCTAATTTGGTAATTGAAAACCAAAGAATAAAACCTGGAGAATTAGTTAGACTAAATTTTTCCCTTTCCTCAGTGGAAAACATTGGAGAACAACAATTTACCTGGAAGGGTTTACCTTTACAAAAAATTAAGGTTCTTCCACCCTCAATTATCTCGCAAACAAAATATAGTTTTTGGGAAAAAATAATTTTGAATCTAAAGGAGATTTTCTCAAAACTCCAAATTATATATTTAAAAGCTTTAAAAACTAATGTCAGTTTGAAGTAAGGTTGAGAAAAAAATAGGAAATTTAAAATTTTGTCGATTAGGAATATAATTGTATAAGAAATTCGCTTTGTTCTATCTCACAACCGGATAAGGAGGGAAGTAAGTTTATCCCGTAAGCCCCTGGAGCTTAACGAGTAAAGCACCAACCTCCTGCCTGAGCGGCGAGCGCCCATAGCTCAATGGATAGAGCGTGTGGCTTCGGACCACGAGGTTGGGGGTTCAACTCCCTCTGGGCGCGCAAAAAAAAGCTTTGCGGGAGACAAAGGGATTGCCAGTTCAACTCGTACCAGGCACTCCGGTAACATAGCAGAGTATTAATTTAGTCCTGCACTAAATTAAGGGGCTATAGCTCAATGGTAGAGCAGCTGACTCTTAATCAGTTGGTTGGAGGTTCGAGTCCTCCTAGCCTCACCATTTTGGAAATTGAAGATGGATTGGGTGCGGTGCGAGCCCCGACGGACGTCGGGGCGAGCGCCACAAAGGGAAAATTCAAGTCCGCCGAGAGCCGCCGATCTTTTAAAAAGAAGTTCGAGCCGACTTTTTTGGCGATGAGTTTTAACTCATCGCGATTATTTTTTTCGCGCGCGATTTTTTGCGCCTGTAAGGCGCAATTTACGAATTCTCTCATAGGTTCGAGCCAAACAGTTCCATTTTTGGAAATTTGAGATTTTTTCTCCTCTAGCTTTAGTTTTTCGTCAAACAATTCGTTTTTCTTTTGTTTGTAAATTTCAGGTTCAATAACTTGATCAAGATAACCGTCAAGAAGTCGATTGAGTTTTACTTCGGCTTCTTGGATTTCTGTTTCGATCTTTTGAGTTTCGCTTTCTGACTCCAACCGATCTTTTTCTTTGGCTTGGGTGATCCACTTAGCAAAATATGGTTCCCAGCTTTCATGCAAGCCACAATCACTGACAATTTTTCTTAATTGTGTTTCTGCGTCAGATTCGGATAAATATTTTTGATTACAGGGTTTTAATTTTTTCGTACATCGATAGTAGATGAAAGTTTGACCCGTCCCATTTTTATATTTTTTGACGTGTTGTTCCGCCGTTATTGCGGCGCCGCACTCGCCGCAAGTCATTAAGCCAGTAAAGGGAAAATTATGGCCTTTTTGTCTTGGCCTCTCGATTTTCTCGATTTGTTTTTGGACTTGGTCAAATAACTTTTTGCTGATAAAAGTTTTGTGTGAACCTTGATAGTATTCTCCGGCATATTTAAGAATACCGATGTAAAATTTATTGGATAGCATATTTTTGACTTGGTCAACTTTTACTGGTTTTCCATCTGACTTTTTGATGCCGAACTTGAACATAAATTTGGAAATCTCGACAAACGATTTTTCGCCTTCGGCAAAAAATTGAAAGGCTTTTTTGACAACTTTTGATTTCTCTTCATCAACATCTATTCCCCTCGTTTTGGGATTGTTGATATAGCCGTAAGGAGCTTTACTTGGCCAAACGCCGTTTCGGAGTTTTTGGCGATTGCCTCGTTTTACATTTTCGCTTAAATTGTCCACATAATATTTTGATTGGCCAAAAGCGATTGAAAGCATAAATTTTCCCTGTGGTGTACTTTCAAACCAAAACGAGGGGAATTTCAGATCAAGGAGTTTGCCGGTATCCAAAAGATAAATAATTTTACCGCCATCTATGGAATTTCTAGCCAAACGATCCGGATGCCAACTCAAAATTCCATTAGCTTCGCCTTTTTCGATTTTCTTCAACATAAGCGCAAATTGCTCTCGTCCCGGAACTTTAGCGGTTTTGGCTTCGATGATAAATTCAGAAACGGTCAGGTTTTCCCTTTTGGCAAACTCCTTGAGCTCGGCAATTTGTGCTTCAATAGACAAAACCTGTTTGTCTTTTTCATCTGTGGATTTTCGGCAATAAGCAATGTATTTGATCATGTTTTTGTTTCTCCTAAATTTTTGCGTTTTTCTTCATTCTTTTTTACGGCGACTCTCGGCGAATTTGAATTTTGCCTTTGCAGCGCTCGCATCGGGCGGCGGCGTTGCGAGCGCTGCACCCAATGATTTCGCCATTTCCAAAATGGTGCCCCCACCAGGACTCGAACCTGGACTACCTCCTTAAAAGGGAGGTACTCTACCAGTTGAGTTATGGGGGCAAAACAAATTACCTTAATTAAATTATTTATGAACAATTTGTTTTGCGGGTTCTAACCTTAAATTTAATTATATATGATGAACCCAGGGGCGAAATAAACTACCTTGATTAAAACAATATATGAAATGTTTATTTCGCGAGTTCTAACCTTTTTTACAACCCTTCCTTTCTTAATTCTTCTAATAATCTTTTTTGTTCTTTTGTCAAATTTTTTGGCACTTTAATTATTAATTCAACATAAAGATTGCCCCGACCCCAGCCAGAAAAATGAGGAATACCCTTACCGCTCAATTTTAAAAGTTTACCTGATTCTGATCCAGCCGGTATTTCAATATTAAGTTTTTTATTATCTAAAGTAACAATTTCTACTTCACCGCCCAAAACTGCTTGCGTTAAAGAAATCGGTACTTGCAAATATAAATCATCACCCTTTCTTTGAAATTTAGAATGAGGTTTAACAAAAATTCTCACATATAAATTACCTGGTTGACCGCCACGGCGACCAGCGTCTCCTTTGCCTTCAATTTTAATAACCTGATTAGTATCAACCCCAGCGGGAATGAAAATTTTAATTCTTTCTTTTCCTTTAACCCGACCCTCACCCTGACAAACCTGACAAGGTTTTTCCGGACGAAATCCTTCACCACCACACTCTGGACAAACACTAGCCTGGGTAAAAGAACCTAAGGGCGTTCTTCTAATCTGCTGGACCCAGCCTGTACCGCGACAAGAAAAACATTCTTTAATTACGGTGCCTGGTTCAGCGCCCGTACCTTGACAACGGTTACACATAACAAATTTTGGCAAAACAATTTCTTTCTCATTATTATTTAAAACATCAGCCAAAGAAATTTCCATCTCCACTCTAATATCTTTGCCCCGTTTTAAATCTTTTTTCTGTCGACTACTTCTGCCAAATCCGAAAAAATTATCCATTAAATCACTTAAATCTTCTAAATTGAATTCAAAATCAAAACCATCTTTGCCCCAATTGCCGAAATTAAAACCAAAATCAAAACCACCCGGCTCAAAGCCAGCGCCTTGTTCAAAGACACGGCCAAAACGATCATACTGGCTCCTTTTTTCTTTATCAGACAAAACCTGATATGCCTCGTTAATTTCTTTAAATTTCTTCTCGTCGCCACCTTTGTCTGGATGATATTTGTGAGCCAGTTTATAATAGGCCTTTCTTATTTCTTCTGGCGTAGCGTTTCGTGAAACGCCCAAAATTTCATAATAATCCTTCATAGACAAATTAAAATGCAAAATTTAAAAATCAAAATGACAAATCAAAATCCAAAATTTTTAATAATTTATTTCTCTTTATATCCTCTTTCTTCAGGCGGCTCATCTTCTGTTGGTTTATTCTTTTCTTGAGAGGCACGGTATAATTCTGCACCAATTTTCTGAATTGCCTGAGATAATTCTTCTGTTTTTTGTTTAATTTCTTCTATTTTATCACTTTCCTTAACTTTTTTCAATTCAGCCAACTTCTCTTCTACTTCTTTTTTAACATCAGTAGAAATTTTATCACTATTCTCTCGCAAAACCTTTTCAGTGGTATAAATTAAATTCTCAGCCAAATTCTTTACCTCAATTAATTCCTGTTTCTTTTTATCCTCGGCAGCATACATTTCTGCTTCTCTTTTTAATCGTTCAACTTCCTCTTTGGAAAGACCAGTAGAACCCTCAATTCTAATTGATTGCGACTTACCAGTCGCTTTATCTTTAGCTGTAACATTAAGAATACCATTCGCATCAATATCAAATGTTACTTCAATTTGTGGCACACCGCGCGGCGCTGGCGGAATACCGTCTAAAATAAAGCGGCCCAAACTTTTATTATCTTGCGCCATTGGTCTTTCGCCTTGCAATACATGAATCTCAACTGATGTTTGATTATCAGAGGCAGTTGAGAAAATCTGCGTCTTACTTGTGGGAATAGTGGTATTTTTCGGAATTAAAATAGTATTCACGCCACCCAATGTCTCAATTCCCAAAGAAAGTGGTGTCACATCCAAAAGCAAAACATCTCTCACTCCGCCTTCTAAAATTCCTCCTTGAATTGCCGCGCCAATTGCCACTACTTCATCAGGATTAATTTCTTTATTTGGTTCTTTGCCAAAAAACTTTCTCAATTCTTCTTGAATCTTAGGCATTCTTGTTTGACCACCCACCAAAACAACTTCATCGATATCTTTGGGTTGCAAATTAACTTCCTTTAAAGTTTGCTTAACCAACTCGATTGACTTAGCAATGTAATCATTCACCAATTCTTCTAATTTGGCGCGGGTTAATTTATAGTAAAAATGTTTTGGTCCAGAAGCATCAGCTGAAATAAACGGCAAATTAATTTCTGTTTCTAAAACCGATGATAATTCAATTTTGGCTTTTTCAGACGCTTCTTTCAAACGCTGCAAGGCCAATTCATCTTTCGATAAATCAATTCCTTCAGTTCTTTTAAATTCGCTTAACAACCAATCCATAATTCGTTGATCAAAATCGTCACCACCCAAATGAGTATCACCACCAGTAGCAATAACCTCAATTGTATCCTCTGAAACATTCAAAATAGAAATATCAAAAGTGCCACCACCAAAATCATAAACCACAATTCTTTCACCTTTTTTCTTATTTAAACCATAAGCCAAAGCAGCGGCTGTTGGCTCGTTAATCACCCGTCGCACATTAAATCCAGCGATCTCGCCAGCCAATTTGGTGGCTTTTCTTTGTGAATCATCAAAATAAGCCGGGCAAGTAATGACTGCATCAGTGATTTTTTCTCCTAATTTTGCTTCAGCATCAACTTTTAATTTCTGTAAAACCATAGCGGAAATTTCTGGTGGTTTATACCAACGATCACCCATTTTTATTTCTACACCACCATCGCTTGCTTCCCTTATTTCATAAGGTAAAAGTTTTTTATCTCGTTGCACTTCTGGATCAGAATAACGTCGCCCAATTAATCGTTTGGCAGAAAAAATGGTATTTTTGGGATTAGTCACCTGTTGCCGCTTAGCTAAAATACCCACCAATCTCTCGCCAGTTTTGTTAATAGCCACTACTGAAGGCGTTGTTCGCGCCCCTTCTTTATTTTCAATAATTCTTGGCTCACCATTAATAATGGTAGCCATAGCAGAAAAAGTTGTACCTAAATCAATACCTAATATTTTTGACATATGTTTAAATGATATTTTATTAAAATTTTTAAACCAACTAAAATTAGGACCTTTATTTTGTCTCCTTGCTAATTAAAGCAAGGGGACAAATCTAAAAATCCTAAATTATTTTTTGACCTTTATTTTAACTCCTTTGCTTTCTTTTTGGGGTTTGGCTTTGGGCATGGTTATTTTTAAAATACCATCCCGATATTCTGCCTCAGTCTTATCACCAATCACCTCCACTGGCAAAGACAAAACTCTCTTGAAATAACCGGAACTAATTTCCTTTCGGTAATATTCTTTCTTTTTCTCTTCTTTCTTTTCTTCCGATTTAGCCTCCAATCTTAAAACATTATCCTTAACCTCCACATTAATATTTTCCGGATCCACTTTGGGAAGCTCCACTTCAGCGACTAAATTACCATTGTCCTCATACATATCAATCTTTGGTGTCCGCACTACTGGCACTTCTTCCAACCATTGCCGCCAATGCGGTTTCTCTAACCATTCATCAAACCAATCACCCTCCACCAAATCTCTAAATGGTCTCCAAGGAATTATCGGCATAGTTTTAAGAGTTGGAAATTAACAATTAAAAATTTATTTTACGACCTTTACTTTAGCCGGTCTTAATAAACGGCCATTTATTTTGTAGCCCTTTTGAATTTCTTCCGCAATTAAACCTGTTTGCTTATTGGGTAAATTTTCTGTTTCAGTTACTTCGCCAACCACCTCATGCCAATTAGGATTAAAAATTTCACCAATCGTTACTATCTCTTCAACTCCTTGTTTTTTCAGCCAATCTTTTAATTGCTGTTTAATCTGTAATAATCCCTTCACACTTTCATTGTTTTTTAACTCATCCGACAAATTTTTCTCAGCCAATTCAAAATTATCCAAAACCGGTAATAGATTTAAAATAAATTCTTCATTAGCGTATTTTAAAAGCTCACCAATTCTTTCCACTTCTTCTTTTTTATAATTCAAAAAGTCAGCCCGAGCACGTTGCCAACCAGCCAGATACTCATTTTTTAACTTTTCGCATTCAGCCAATTTTTCAGTTAATTTAGCAATTTCAGCTTGGCTTTTTTCTTCTTCCATCATATAATATATAAATATATTATAGCAAAATTCTTAAAATTTCAAGGGTATGACCAAGAATAAAAAGCATCTTTTTCTCCTCTTTTTCATTATTCTTTTAGCTGCCTTTCTCAGATTTTGGCAACTAACAGACATACCGCCCAGTCTCTGGCCAGATGAAGCTATTAATGCGAATACGGCTGTTCGTATTTTAGAAACGAAAACTTGGCAAGTATTTTATCCTGAAAATCAAGGTCGCGAAGGTCTATTTTTTCTTTTAATCTCTTTCTCTTTCGCACTTTTCGGTATTAGTCTCTGGGCTTTTAAATTTGTTCCTGCTCTCAGTGGCGTCTTAACTATTTTAGGTCAGTATCTTTTTAGTAAAGAACTTGGCCGACATTTAAAATTATCCGAAAATCAATCCTCGCTTTTATCTCTTTTAACAAGTTTCTTTTTAACTATTTCTTTTTGGCATATAAATTTTAGCCGTTTGGGCTTTCGAGTTATTTTAATGCCACTGGTTTTAGTTTTTGCTTTTTATTTTTTATTGCGCGGCTTACGAACAAGAAAAATTTATAATTTTCTTTTGGCTGGACTTGTTTTTGGATTGGGTTTCTATACTTACACCACTTTCCGTTTAGCAGTTTTATTATTGGGTTTTGTTTTAATTTTCTGGCTTTTCATTGCACGGCAAGAAAACTGGTTAAAAAAATATCTATTAGCCAGCGTTTTATTACTAATCACTATTGGTTTAGTAGCCGCACCAATTGGTTTGTATTTCTTACAACATCCCCAAGATTTTATTTCGCGCGCCACTGGTGTCTCGGTATTCAAACAACCCAATCCCCTTTCATCTTTTCTTAAAAGTTTGAGCGCCCATCTTATTATGTTTAATTTTGTGGGCGATTTCAACTGGCGTCACAATTTCTCCGGCTTTCCCCAACTTTCACCCTTAGCTGGCATTTTCTTTTTAATTGGTCTGCTTTGGACATTGCTGCAATTGCTGCGTTTATTAAAAACCAAAAACAAAAATCCAACTCAATGGCTACAAATTAGTGGCCTTTTATTGATTTTTGTTTGGTTTGCCTCTTTATTATTGCCATCTTGTTTAACTATTGAAGGCATTCCTCATGCTTTAAGAAGTTTGGGTGTTATTCCAATTGTTTATTTTTGGTCTGGTTTAGGCGCAGTATTGCTTTATCAAAAAGCAAAAAATAAATGGTTAAATCATCCAAAAACAATTAAAATAATCTCTCTTCTTATCCTGGCAATAATGGCTGGTTCATCTTTTATTCTTTATTTCATTATTTGGTCACATCAACCAGCTTTGGTTGATGCTTTTACTCAAAGATTTACTGATGTTGGTCAAGAATTAAATGCTTTACCGGTCAACGTCAAAAAATATGTTATTCAAAATGAAGGTGATTTACCAGCTGAAGTGCCCCGTTTTATCCAAAAAACAGCCCAGCGCCAAGAAGCGATTTATCTTTGGCCAGAACAAGCTAAAGAAATTAAATTAGAACCAGGCGATTTTGTGTTTATTATGAATAAAGAGATAAAAGATTTAATGCCTATTATCAACCACTATCCCAACGGTCTTCTTCATGAAAAAGAAAGAATTTTATTTTACGAAATAACTAAATAATTAAAAAATATGTGGCGCTTAAATAATAAAATTACCAATATTTTGGCTTTTATTCTTTTATTAATAATGGCATTAACTGCCTTTTTGAGCATGCTTCATGACTCGCTAACTTTTGACGAGTTGGCCCATATCGGCGCTGGTTATTCTTATTTGGTCAAACATGATTATCGTCTCAATCCTGAACATCCGCCATTAAGCAAAGATATTATTGCTTTTCCATTATTATTTCTCAATCTTCATTTTCCTGACCAACATCCTTCCTGGACACAAGAAGAAGCAGCACCGCCTTGGTGGAGTCAATTTGATTTTGGAAGAGAATTGCTTTATCGCTCTGGTAATAATCCGCGGCAAATTATTATTGCCGCGCGTTCAGCCATGATTTTATTTTTACTTCTGTTGGGTTGGTTGCTTTTCTTTTATTCTAAAAAAATCGGTGGTAATTTAATTGGTTTAATTGCTCTAACACTTTTCGCTTTCTCACCCACTCTTTTGGCTCACGGCCGGCTCACCAATACTGATATTGGCGCAGCTTTTGGCGCGCTTATAGCTACTATTGGTTGGTTGCATTTTCTAAAAAAACCAACTTGGCCCAATGTTTTTCTGGCTGGCTTGGCTTTTGGTTTAGCAATGATTCTCAAATTTTCACTCATCCTCCTTATTCCCTTTCTAGCAATAATTACATTAATTTATGCTTTTCTCTTCGCGCCCGAAAAAAGAAAAATTCCTAAAACTGTTATTGTTTATTTAATTAAAGCTTTTTTAATTGGTTTAATTGGTGTTGTATTTATTATTTGGCCAGTTTATCAATTTCATATTCAAAATTATCCGCCAGATCATCAACTAAGAGATACAATTAATGATATTTCTGGGCATCCCATTCCTTTGGCGCGTGATTTATCTCTTTGGCTAACCAAACACGAATCGCTCCGAGCTTTGGGACAGTACACCCGTGGTCTTTTAATGGCTTCGCAACGAACTGCTTGGGGCAATACAGCTGTTTTTTGCGGTGAAATTGCGGCTAATAGCTGGCTTGCCTACTTCCCCACTCTTTATTTATTAAAAGAACCTTTAGCACTTCATTTATTAACTTTAATCGCTTTAATTGGCGCTAGTTTAAGTTTATGGCGCGCCATCAGACAACGCAGTTGTCTAACTTGGTTAAAAAATAATTTTGTTATTTTGGCTTGTTTAATTTGGGTTTTGGTTTATTGGATTGGTGCTTTATCTGGTAATCTCAATATTGGCATTCGTCATTTAATGCCCACCTTTCCTTTTGTTTATATTTTGGTGGCGTTTGGTTTAAAGGAGTTTTTCTTAATAATTAAATCAATCCGCTATTGCCGGTTGGTTTTGTTAATTGTCTTGCTTCTTTTTTACTGGTATATAAGCTCATCTCTAATCGCTTTTCCTCATTATCTTTCTTATTACAACGAACTGGCTGGTGGCACTGTTAATGGTTATAAAATCGCTGTTGATTCTAACTATGATTGGGGTCAAGATTTTTATCGCCTCTTAGAA
>Ga0078972_1008824_pt1 | contig 20598 bp, 15 predicted proteins | sample YelNatPaOPGAMG01_FD_67568 | JGI IMG/M metagenome (GOLD analysis project Ga0078972, IMG submission 67568) | Hot spring thermophilic microbial communities from Obsidian Pool, Yellowstone National Park, USA - OP-RAMG-01 (SPADES assembly) (version 2) | ecosystem: Environmental > Aquatic > Thermal...
AATTAAAATATACCAAATAATATTAATTTATTCAAAATAGTTACCAAAATCTTTTTCATTTTTACCTCATACACTTAAAATTTTTTTCTTCGTCTTTTTAACTCTCTCTAACCTTTTTTCATTTTAATTATAATTCAAGAAAAACCTGTCAAGAGATTTAATTTTTAATATCTACAAGATTAATAGTATTGTTATTTAATTTGTAAATTAATATCTTATCTTCAAAAATTTCTATATTCTCATCATATATTTGTAAAATAAAAGTTTTTTCATTTTTATTTAAATCAAAATTTGTTAAGAAGTTTTTATTATCTAATTTTTCTATATAAAAAATGAATTTGTTAGATAAATATATTTTTTGAATATCACCATCAAATTTTATCTCATTCAATAATTTTCCATTTAAAAGATCATAAATAGAAATGATCTTATCATGAATAATCACCATTATATTTTCAAAGGAATTTAATAAATATATTCTTTCTTTAAAATCCTTTTCCCATAAAATCTCGCCATTAAAATCGAATAAAAAAACTTTATAGTTATTGAAGAAAAGAAAACCATTTTTTAAAACTTTGAAAAATGGATAAGAAATTTCTTGCTCTAAAAGATTTATTTTTAATATTTCTTTTTTAAAGTTTAGACTGCCATTTTCGCTATTTATTTTTATAAGATAAATTGAATTATTATTGAATTCAAGGAAAATCAAATCTTTTCCTATTTCATTTAAAAAAAATATAAAATTTGACAAAAAATCCTTTTCCCATAATGATATCTTATTTTTAAAATCAAAATATGTTATTTTAATTATATTATCTGTAAAAGTTATTCTTAATCCATAAGAGGAATTTAATGGTAAATAACTTAAATTTTTATCTATAAAATTTAAATTACTATCAAATATATATTGATATAGATATGTTGTTATAAATATATTATTTTCAAAAAGGTTTATATCTTTAATTTTATCTTTAAATTGAATATTTGTTTTCGATTTGTCAATATCATTTTTAATATCTTCTGGTAGAGGAAGAACATCTTTTATTTTGGGTGGATCAGGGAAAATATTATAACTTGATGATAGAAAAAAAGAATTTGTCTCTTTTGGTAAATTTTCTATATCTGTTTCACTATTCTTGATTTCAATTATGTACCATCTATTATCAATTTTTCTAAGAGTGAATGTATCATAAAAATTAATCGCAGTAGTATAGATACCAGATATATATTTGCCTATGACACTCCATTCAAATGGAATATCATTAAATGGAATGGTTTTTTGTTTTATTTCCAATTTTTTAAGGTATAAATTCTGTATATAAAAACAAGCTAAATCATTTTTATAATGTTCACCATAAAATTTAATATAAATTTTAAATTCAACTGGCAGAGTAGTTTCATTATTAATCCACTCCATTTCTAAAAAACTATCTTTTAAACTATTCAATATTTTTTCTGTTAACTCTTTATCAATTATAATTAAATTTAAAATATCTTTAACATCTTTAATCCTTTTTTCAAAAACTTTTTGACAATTTGATTTAAGTAGATATGTTTTTATGTTCAGAAATAGATTGATAATATCTTTTGGAGTGTAAAACTTATTTATATCAAATTTTATTAATTTTTTATCATTTTCATCTTCAGAACAATTTAATTCATTTAAATTAATTTCTTTTAAATTTTTTTTCTCAATAATTTCACCCGAAGATAAATTTAATTTATAAATAATTAAATTATCTGCTGCTAAATAGATATAATCATTATATGCTTTTATTAAATCTATATTATTAACATCAACTCTTTTTGAATAGATAATTGATATTTTTTCTAAATTATATAAATATTTTTTTCTACTGAAAATTGATACAATTATTTTCTCTTTTAATACTTTAAAACCTTCTTTTTCTAATTCAATGAAATGTTCTCCATTATTTAAAGTTAATTTTATTGGTGTTTCTCCAAAATATTTTGAATCAATATATAATTTAGCATTTGAGGGATTAGAATTTATTTCTATTTCATTTATTTTATTGCAATTTACAAATAATATAGTTAATAATAAAAATATTATTAAAAGTTTAATTATTCTTATAATTATCATCCAAATTAATAATGATATCCATATTCATAATCTAAATGTATACAATGATAAAGTGATGATAATAATCTTTGCATGGATTCCATGTCCAACTATAAGATGGATTATTGTTTCTATAATTTGATTCAATATAATTATTAAGAATTATTTTTACACTAAATTTATTTATTTCATTTTTAATATAATTTGGTAATTCAATTATATTATTTGGTGTAGGAGGAAAAGAATTTAATAAAGGATTTATAAATTTTGATAAAGATAACTCTGGAATTTCTTCATTATTATAATCGTCTCTTATAAATTTTTTAATTTTCCAATTTAATTCTTTGGTTAAAATAATTGTATAATAGTCAGAAGTTGATGCTCTCCATACTCCATTTTCATCAGTAGGAACTAAGCATTCTTTTGGTATATCATTATTAACTTTCTCTATAAATTTAGATTTTGCAAAATCACCATATCCTTCTGCTTCTTTATATATACCTCTTAATTCATTTAAACTATCATTAAGAAATATCAATTCTTCTATTTGATATTCCTCTGCCTTTACTTTTTCCATATTTAAATTTAATAACCCTATTATCCCGATTAACCCTAAAATCAAAATTATATTTAAAATCTTTTTCATTTTTACCTCATACACTTAAAATTTTTTTCTTCGTCTTTTTAACTCTCTCTAACCTTTTTTCATTTTAATTATAATTCAAAAAAAATCTGTTAAAAGAGATAAGATGCAACAAAAATACAAAGTTTCAAAGGTTCCTTAAATAAAAATTTTGTATAATGAAATTTTTTCAGATTTCATAAAAATTCAATTTCATTAAAGTAATTATTTTAAGGGGATAAAATATTTTTAATCATTTTAATTAAATCAGAGAGGGTTAATAATTTTTCTTTTAAAAGAGGATTTTCTTCAATAATTCCATTTTTAATATTAAATTTTCCTAAATTAAAAATTGTATAGTAATTACCATCGCCTAAATAATAATTATTATTATCAAGACATAAAATAACTTTTTCTTTTTCAGTTAATTTTGGTAATTCATAAGATTCCATTACATTTTTATTTATACTTCCACCTAAAAATCTAACTCTAATAAATTTTTCATCAATATGACCTTTAATTATTTCTTCAATTTCAACTGAAGCCTCAGACACGATGATCTTATATGATTTTACAGGTTCTCCTTTATCATTTAAAATCATTTTATTTACATAAAAAGAATTAATATTATTAACATTACCAATTATTATTAGACTTGAAGATTTGATAACATCCTCAAATGAAAGATTTTCAATTAATGGAGAAATTAATGAATAATTTATATTCTTAATAGAATTAATTGAATAAATTATCATGGAAATGAAAATTAATGTTAATACTAAAATAATTAATTTTTTCATTTTTACCTCATACACTCAAAAATTTTTTTCATCTTTTTTTTATTCCACTCTTATCTATTTTTTATTTCAATTATAATTCAAAAAAAATCTGTTAAAAGAGATAAGATGCAACAAAAATACAAAGTAAAAAAATATCATCTTTTCATTTCAATTATAATCAAAAAATAACAAAAATTAAAATAAAAAATATTAAAAAATTTTTCTTGGATATTTATTTAAAAAATGTATTTTTGATAATAGGAATTTTTATTATATTCTCCAATTTTACTATTAACTTATCTATTAAATTTTTATTAAAGAGTTAACATACTTTCAATTTTTTTATTTTTCTGGAATTTTAAGCGAAATTATATAGGATAAAAATATCGGTATAGATATAAGAGAAATTAATAAATTTAAAGAGAAAAATTTTGAAATATAGCCCCAGGTAAAACCAGATATAGTTCCAGACCCTCCTTCAACAAGAGAAACAAATGAAAGAATTGATGCTCTCTTTTCATCAGGGATAACTTCATTTAAAATTTTCATTCTAATTGGACCACCTACACCAAGAGTGAAATTATACAGGATAAAGAAAAAGATAGAAAGATAGATATTTTCAGTAAATCCTGTTAAAAAAAGCATTATACCACCTAAAAGAATTGAAAATGAAAAAATTAATTTAAATTTTTTTATTTTTTGAATAAAAATTCTTAAAATTATGCTACCCAATATAGTACTTAATAGAAATAAGACAAAAATAATGCCAATTGGAAAAGAAGTTTTAAATTTCTCATTAAAGAATGGTTGCCAGTAAATTAAAGGACCTTCAGCAGCAATTAGAAAAAGAAAAGAGAGAATTAAGATATAATAAACTCTTTTTTCCTTTAAAGAAAAAAGTATAGAATCTTTTGCATGAATTAAAATATCTTTAAATGGATTTCTTATATTTGTATTAGAAATTTCTAAAATTTTAAATTTATTGAATAAAAGAAATGATATTGCTAATAATAAATATAAAATAGATGATAAAAGAAAAGGAAGTGGTTTAATGAAATTAAATATTATTGCACCAATTAATCCGCCAAGTAGTTTTCCAGTGTTTGAGAATATGTTTATTTCTGAATAAATTGAAGCGAGTTTCTCTTTTAAAATTGGATCTTTTTTTAGAAACCATCCAGACAATGCACCTGTCGAAAATGTTGTTCCAATCGCACTGACAATAGATAAAAGCATAAACATTAAATTACCATAAGAAATATAAGCAAGGAAGGAAGAAAAGGATATTAAAATATTTGAAATAAATACAGATAAACTGCAACCAAATTTATCTGCAATAACTCCTGTTGGAAATTCAAAAATTAAAATTGTAATTGCTGAGATTGAAGAAATATATGCAACCCATTGAAGATTAACTCCTCTTGATAAATAATATAAAACCCATATAGATAAAGTCAAACCAAAAGAAAAATCGCTTAAAAAAACATAAAATAAAAGAAAAATTTCCAATTTCCCTTTTTTTCATTCTTTAAAATTATCAAAAATTTTTTCTAAATCAACATCAAAAACAATTGGATATTCATAAATGTCACTTTCTTTATTAATCCATTTAAACCCAATTCTTTTTCTCCTTCTCCAAATGGTATAACACCAACTACTTCTGCTGTTATATTTATAGGTTCAGGCTCTTCTTTTCATAAAATAAATTTATATTTTTAAAAGTTATCTTTTAAATATTTTTTTAATAAATATTTTAATAGATAAAGTAAAATCATAATAATAATGATTAACCAGATATTAAAAAATAAAATAGAATAAGAAGATGGTATTAAGGATATAAAAGGTATCCAGATTAAAGTCATTAAAAAATATATCAAAAGTGGGAAATCAACAATCTGATTAATTGATTGTGTTTTGATAAATTTATTAAAAATATTAATTTGATCAATTATCGGGATATTATTATTAATATTCGTTTTAAATTTTTCTATAAATTCGTTCCCTAATTTTTTTACATAACTCCTATTTTCTGGATTTGATAATTTTTCTGATTCAAAATATAAAAATAAAGCATAATTCTTTTCAATTATTGATTCTATTTCTGTAAATATTGATATTGATTCAGATTTTGGAAGTGTTATATTAAATATATTTGCAAAAAAGGCAATACCACATTCATATGAATCTAAAAAAATTTTATAATGGAATACTAAATTATATTGATGAGGAGAATATCTAAAATCTACTCCAAAATTGGAATGTATTCCATTTGAACCTAAAATTAATATTTCTCTAATATCTTTTTTTGTTACTTCTGCAATTGTATTTAAAAGAGCAAGTCCTTTATTCTGTTTAAAACAAAAAAATTGATATATTATATGTGATGAAAAAAGGGAAAGAAGAAAAAATATGAATATGACAATTATTATTATTTCTTTAATTTCTAATTTCTCCATTTAAGTTTTACCTCTATTAATATTATACAAAAAGGGTTGGTATTTTGCCTTTCTTCAAATTTTCTATTGACCATATGGTGGAAAATCAATAAATATTGGTTTAGAAAAGTAGTTATTTATCAACTTATATCTAATCAAAAATATACCAAATAATATTAATTTATTCAAAATTGCTACCAGAATCTTTTTCATTTTTACCTCACACACTCAAAATTTTTTTTTCATTTTAATTATAATCCAAAAAAATCTATCAAGAGATAAAAATTTTTGATAATATAATTAAATTTAATAGTTTGGAAATTGAATGTTGGGAAAAGGATTTTTTATAATTAAACTTTGAGTTAATTTACCATTTTTATAAACATTAATTCTTTTTTCTCTTTTTAAGATATTTATTTTCCCAATAACTTCACCATTTTTGTTTACTAAAATTATTTCATTATCATTATAAAATATATAATAATCTTTATAAAACCCTATATAGTTTTGTTTAGGACCTTCATATTCTTCATCCACTGAAGGATAATTTTCATAAAATTTTAAGGATTCAATAATCTCTTTAAATTCCCCATTATTTAAATCTAAAGACCAGAGTAATCCTAAATTTTGTTGATTACAACAAAAATTTAAAAATATCTTATCATCATTTATAAAGAAACTTTTATAAGGTGAATCTAAAAAAAGCCATGAAACTGAGTAATTATCAATTCCTTTTGTTTTGATAACTTTAACTCCATTATTATTAATAGAAACGATAAATAATTTTGTATTTATCATATTTGAATTATTTTTATTTATGGATGAGTAGAGAAAAATAATTTTAAATTCCTCATTTTCTAAAACTATAAATGGGTAAATTTCTTGAGAATTTATTAAATCATCAGGTAAAAGCGAGGATTCAATATTGTATTTACCTTTTAAAAATAATTCCTTGTTTCTCTCTTCATAAATTTCAAGAGATAAATTTTCTTGATTAAAATTCACTTTAACTGGATTATTTTTAAAAAGAGAAAATTGAGGAAATTCAGATGGTGAACAAATATTAAGTTTTAAATTCTTTTTATTGATTTTATTTAAATTACAATTTAAATAAAATGTTTTATCTCCATCCCAAAAATATGGAAATATATAAGAATTTTTACCAGTTTTGAAACCTGAATAAAATTTTTCATAATTTAGATATAATTTTCCTCTCTCTATATCCCAATAGTTTATGTAAATTTCATTTTGACTTATATTATCTTCACTTAAAAAACTATATGATAAAAATGGAATACAATTTTCTTTTTGAATTGATTCACAACTACAAAAATTTATCACTAAAAAAAGAAGATAAATGAATAAAATTTTAACCTTTCTATTCATTTTTTATTAAACCTGAAATTAATATAGATAAAGTTAATAAACTCATAAAAATCTTTATCATTTTCATACATCCTTCACTTAAAATCATATTCATCTATTTATCTCTCTATAATTTTTCATCTTAATTATAATTTAAAAAAATACTAAGAGACAAAAATGCGAAAAATGTACCAGGTACAAATGTTGCATATTTTATAATTTTTTAAATTTATTTATTCTTTCAATCTTTTCTTTAATTCATCAATTATTTTAACTGGAAGTGGTTCAACATTTTTTAGATAGGCGAGTTTAATTGAAATATAATCGCCAAGGGGAATCAATGAGTAAAGATTAAATAAAGGTTTTCCACCAGATGAAAAAAGTTCAATCACTTCCCATTTTCTTTCTTTAAGTAGTTCTATTGATATATCTATCCTTTTTTTCATTTGAGGTGAATCAAATTTATCTCTTAATATAATAAAAATTATTTTATCTTTTAAATCTCTTGATTCCCAGAAAACTGATTCATTGTGGTTTAACTCTGGAAAAGAGAGATTATATGCAATATATTTTGAATTTTCATTTATCTCCTGCTTCCATCTTAACCCAACTGGTGTTAATGAATCTGATGTATAAATTATTGGAATTTTATCAACTATCTTATCTGCTAAAATATCACCTAAATTATTTTCCTTTTTAAAATTTTCATATAATGAATCTAATTTTTCAAAAAATTCATCCTCTCCAAAATCAAATTGTGTGAAATTTTTAAGAATAAAATATATAGGATAAAATAGATATGGAAAAGCCATTCTTGGAGGAAGCCCTTTTGGAATTTCAAAAGATAAATAATTTTCTTTAGTTTTTTCAAGAAGTTCTCCATTTGATGTTATTGATATTATTTTTGCTTTTCTATTTATTCCTTCTTCTAAATTTGAGAGTGTCTCCTCTGTATTTCCTGAATATGAAGCAAGGAATAAAAGAGTTTTATCAGATACAAATTTTGGTAAATTATAATTTTTATTTATTAATATTGGTATTTGTAGATAATTCTTGAAAGGATAAAAAATAAAATCAGCAGAAAAACCAGAGCCACCCATTCCGGAAATAACAATATTATTTACATCTTTATAATAATCAAAATCAATTTTTTTATTATTAACTAAAATTTTTGATTCATTAAAAAACTTTGGAAAATTAAAAAATAGATCAAACACTTTTCACCTCTTTAAATTTTTTATAAAATTTAATATTTCATTATTTATAAAATCAAATAAACTCTTATTTTGCGTTTCAAAATAGACTCTAATTACATTTTCGGTTCCTGACAATCTAAATAAAATATAAGAAAAATCCTCAGTTAAATTGATTAATAATCCATCCTTTTTATCAATATTTTTAATTTTTAAATTAAAAATTTCATCATCTTCAAATTTTTCTATAAAATCTTTTATTATATTTCTCTCTTCATCAGAAAATCTCAAGTCAATTCTTTTTGTGTAAAATCTTCCAAATTTTTTATATAAATTTTCAATCAACTCTTTTGGTGGAGTTTTTTCAATTTCACAAATTTGAAGCATGAGTAAATCTGCAAGAATTCCATCTTTTTCTGGAAGCCAACCTTTAATTGAAAGTCCTCCACTTTCCTCTCCACCAATATAAATTTTTCCATCTCTTATTAACATTCCAATAAATTTAAATCCAACAGGTGTTTCAAATATTTCCAAATTATAAAAATTTGCAATTTTATCAATTAGCCTTGTTGTTGAAATTGTTCTTCCAATTCCCTCTTTTTTATCTTTTCCAAGGTAAAATGATAAAATTGATAAAACTTCATTAGGAGAGATAAAAGTTCCATCTGATGAAATTACACCAAACCTATCAGCATCTCCATCAAGAGCAAGACCTAAAAATGCATTTTTTTTAATTACAACATTTCTTAAATCTGAAAGAAACTCTTCATAAGGAACTGGCTCTAAACCTCCAAAAAGAGGATCAATTTTATCATGTATTAAAGAAATATTATTATTTTCTTTAAATAATTTTTTTAAATATTTAATTCCAGTCCCAAACATTGGGTCAAATATAATTTTATTTCTAATATTCAATTCATATGGAATAACTTTTAATAAATTTTCAATATAATCTTCACTTGGATCTACTATTTGAATTATTCCCTCTTCTACAAAATTTTCAAAATCTTTTTTTATCTCAAAATCACTCTCTTTATTTAATAGTTCCTCAATTTTACCTGTAACTTCTGGCTCTGCTGGTCCTCCCCAGGATGGAGAAAACTTTAAACCTGAATAGTAATATGGATTGTGAGATGCAGTAATGTTTACTCCACCCGCTGCTTTATATTTCAAAATTGTAAAAGAAACAACAGGTGTTGGTGCTGGTTCATCTATAAATAAAACCTTAATTCCACTTTCTGCAAAAATTTTTGCTACCTCTTTTGCAAACTCTTTTGATAAAAATCTTGTATCAAAACCAATTACAATTTCGTTTTTATGAATATTATTTTCAATCAAATAATTTCTTATTCCTCTTGAAACCTTTCTTACATTAGAAAATGTGAAATCTTCAGCAATTACTCCTCTCCAGCCAGAAGTTCCAAATTTTATTCTATAATCCAATTTTCTATCTCCTTTCTCTCCTCTTCCAATTTTTTAACCTCTTTATCTAAAGAAGTGTATGAAGAATAGATATGAATAACTGGTCTATCGCTGTCCGGAAGAATAAAAACAAATCCATCATTATCAATTAATTTAATTCCCTCAATTGTATTTGGATCAAATGTTTTTGTTTCAGATAATCTTCTCATTATTTTACCTTTTATATCAAATGGGCATCCTATCTCAATATGAGATGGATCTCTTTCTGGAGTATCTGATTTCAATTCAACTAAATTTTTATCACTTTTTGAGAGTAACTCAATAAATTTCCCAATTGTATAAATTCCATCAAAAAAAGGTAAGAAATTCTCAAATATGAAACCACCAACCAAATCTACACCAAAATAACTATTTAAAGAATTTCTAATTATATTTCTTGAAATTGTTGATGTAAAATTTAACTTTACATTTAACTGATTAAGAAATTCAATAAGTTCATAAGATGCATTTACTGGTATAGTAACTGTTAAATCATTTTTCTCAGATAGTAGAAGTTTTATGAAAATTGCTGCTAATCTTGTATTTGAATAAATTTCACCACTATTATCAATGACAAAAACTTTTTCTCCATTAGCATCTATTAAAACACCAAAATCACTTTTGATTGACTTTACCATCATTGCGATTTTATTTAAAGCATCTTTAAATTCTTGAAAACTCCTTATTGATTTTCTTCCATCCATATAAGCATTTAAAGAGAAAATTTCAAGATCAAAATCTCCAATTATATTTGGCAAAAACATAACAGTTGAACCAAAAGAGTAGTCAACAACAAATTTTAAATTTGAACTTTTGATTGTTTTAAGATCAAGTGAGTCAAGATAATAATTTCTATATGATTCTATAATTCTCGTTGGAATATCTATTGAACCAATTTCCTCTATATTTCCTCTATAAAATTCCTCTCTAAAAAAAATCCTTTCAATGTTTTGTTCCATTGATGTTGAAAGGTCAAAACCTTCTTTATCAAAAAATTTAATATTTGTTAAATGGGGATCAAAAGGTGATCTTTTTACATGAACTCCGCCAGAAGATCCTTGTGTTCTTATGGCAAATCTGATTATTGGAACAGGAGTTGCTCTTAAATCCTGAACATCAACACCAGTTGATATTAAACCTGCAATCATAGCCCTTTTTAACATTCTTGAGGACTTATCAACATCTCGACCTGTAAAAACAGTTGCCCCTTTTCCAAGGATAGTTCCATATGCACAACCAATTTTTGCTGCAAATTCAGGGGTAACTTCTACATTATTTGCACCAATTATTCCATAAGAACCAAATAGAGATGTTGTCCATGATTTACCCCAGACCAAACTATGAGTTACTATAGAGTTGTCTGTAACTATTTTAGATGGCCATATAAATACTCCCTTTTTTAAAGTAACAAATTTTCCTATATTACATTCATCTGAAATTATATTTTCACCTTCAAGTATTGTTTCCTCATTTATCAAAACCTTTTTACAAACAATAGAATCTAAAATTTTACAATTCTTCTTGATTTTTGTATTTTCCCATACAATAGAATTATTAATTTCAACTCCATCTTCAATTTCTACATTATCTCCAATGAATGAGTTAAAAATTCTTGAGTTGCCAATTTTTACATTATTTCCTAAAACAACTGTACCAAAAAGATTTTTAATGTTTTTTATTTTGCACTCTTCTGCAATCCATATATCAGAACCAATTCTTAATGCTCTTTCGCCTTCAATTTCTATATCAACCTGTCCTTTAATTATATCTTCATGGGCTAATTTATATTCTTTTACATTTCCTATATCTTTCCAATATCCAGAAGAGATATATCCAAAAATAGGCATCTCTTTTTTCAATAAAATTGGAAATAAATTTTTTGAAAAATCAAACTCTTTCTTTTCTGGTACAAAATCAAAAATTTTAGGGTTTAAAACATATATTCCAGTATTTATTGTGTCAGAAAAAACTTCCCCCCAGGAAGGTTTCTCAAGAAATCTAACTATATTACCTTCTTTTGTTGTAATTACAATTCCATATTGCAAAGGATTAGAAACTCTTGTTAAGATAATTGTTGCAATTGAACCCTTTTTAAAATGGAAATCAATCACTTCTGAAATATTAAAGTCAGTAAGAACATCACCAGATATAACCAAAAAATCCTTTTTAAGATCTTCTTTTGCTAAATTAACAGCACCGCAGGTTCCAAGATCTTCATCAGAAATTATATATTTAATGTTCACTCCAAAATCTTTCCCATCTTTAAAATATTCTTTTATTAATTCTGGCTGATGATAAAGAATAATTATTAAATCTTTTATTCCATTTTTCTTAAGAAGTTTTATTGTGTGAAGAAGTATGGGCTTATTAGCAATAGGAACCATTGGCTTTGGTATGTTTATTGTTAATGGCCTTAATCTTGTTCCAAATCCACCTGCTAATATAACTCCAGTCATACTCATATATTTAAATTGTCCCTCCTTATTTTCAATTTAACACAAAAAAGAAGATAGTTCAATTTTTAAATATTTTTTAATTATTTATTTATCAATTGATTGTAGAGTTTTAAATATTCTCTACTTGAATTCTCCCATGAAAAATCTGAACTCATTCCAATTTTTATAACTTTCTGAAGTTTTATTTTATTATTATAAAGTTCTAATGATCTTTTAATTGCATCAAATAGTTCATATGGTTCGTAATCATAAAATACAAAACCATTACCGCAACCAATATTTTCATTATATTCAATAACTGTGTCTCTTAAACCACCAGTGCTTCTAACAATTGGTATTGTTCCATATCTTAATGAAATCATCTGAGATAAACCACATGGTTCAAACTTTGATGGCATTAAAAAGAAATCACTACCTGCATAAATTTTATGTGAAAGTTCCTCATCAAATTTTATTAATGCATGGAATTTATAAGGATAAATTTTATTTAATTCTAAAAATTTATCTTCAATCTCTTTATCTCCCAAACCCAAAATTATTAAATTTATAGGTAATTCCATCAATTTATCAAATATTTCTAAAATTAAATCCATACCTTTTTGACTTGTTATTCTTGTTATTAATGAATAGAGTGGTTTATCAATATCAAAATTTAAATTTAAATCTTTATATAAAAATTCCTTGTTTAAATTTTTTAATTCAATATTTGTGAAGTTATAATTTTTATATATCATATTATCTTTTTCTGGATTCCAATAATCATAATCTATACCATTTAAAATGCCAATCAAATTTTCTCTTCTATCTTTTAAAACACCCTGAAGCCCAAAACCAAACTCCTCTTTCTGTATCTCCTTTGAATATGTTGGAGAAACTGTTGTTATAAAATCTGAAAATATTAAACCGCCCTTTAAAAAGTTAACATTACCATAAAATTCAAGTTTATCGATTGAATATAAATCTTCAGGCAAACCCAATTCCTTTATTGAATCTTTATTAAAAATCCCTTGATATGCAAGATTGTGAATAGTAAAAACTGTTTTTATATTAACATTGAAAAATGTTTTTTTAAAAATTGGAAGAAATGAGGTCTGCCAATCATGAACATGGATTATATCAGGTTCTAAATTTTTGATGGAAAAATTTAACGATGCTAAAGAGAAAAATCCAAATCTCAAATAATTATCTGAATAATCAATATTATTTTCATTGTATATTCCTTTTCTATTGAAAAAATAATCATTTTCAATGAAAAATGTATCAAAGTCAAAATTTGATTTATCCTTTAATATTTTAAATTTATAATTTTTTTCTTCATTTTTAATTTCAATTTCATCTATGAACTCTAAATTTAGATTTTTTTCTTTTATCTTTTGATAAAAAGGTATAATTAATGAGACATTGAGACCAAGTTTTTTAAGATATTTAGGAAGCGATCCAACAACATCGCCCAATCCACCAGTTTTTATATAAGGAGTTGCCTCTGATGCCACAAAAACTATTTTCATAATTTAACCTTTTTAAAAATCAATATTAACTTCTCTTAAAAATTTAGCACAATTTTCAGGCTTTGTTGGATTGATATAAAAACCTGTACCCCATTCAAAACCTGCAACTTTTGTTAACCTTGGCATAATTTCAATATGCCAGTGATAATAATCTAAATTATACATATCAAGAGGAGAAGTATGAATAATCAAGTTAAATGGAGGATCATTCAATACTTTTTTAAGTCTTGTTAAACTTCTTTTAAGAACCTTACTTAAACTAACAACATCAGATTTAGAAACATCAATAAAATTTGAAGAGTGTTTTTTTGGTAATATCCAGATTTCAAAAGGAAATCTTGCAGCAAAAGGAACAATTGAAATAAATTCATGATTTTCTTCAACCAATCTTTCTCTTTGTTCAATTTCTTGCTGGATTATATCGCAAAAAACACATCTATCTTTAAAATTGAAATATTCTTTAGAACCATCAAGTTCTTGTGAAACCCTTATTGGAATAATTGGTAAAGCAATAATTTGTGAATGTGGATGTTCTAATGATGCTCCTGCTTGTGAACCTTTATTTTTAAAAATTAAAATATATTTAAATCTTTTATCCTTTTTTAAATCAAGAACTCTATCTCTCCAGGCCCAAATTATCTCTTCAATGTGAGATTCCTGCATATCACTAATCTCTTCAAAATGATTTGGAGTTTCGATAACTATCTCATGTGCTCCAATACCATTCATCATATCAAACATTCCTATGCCCTTTTTATCTAATTCTCCTTCAATTCTTAATGCAGGATATTTATTAGGAATAACTCTAATCCACCAACCTTTCTCATTTTTATTTGTCCCAGGTTTTCTATAACTTAAAATTTCTGGTGGTGTCATAGATTCATTCCCTTCTTCAAAAGGACATTTACTTAAATCAGTTTCTTTTTCTTCTATTTCAATTTTATAATCATCTGGTCTTAAACTTCTTTCTGTTGCTATTATTACCCATCTTCCTAATACTGGATCTTTTCTTAATTCTGGCATCAAAATACCTCCTTAAATGAATATTATTAAAAACAAAATCATCTTTATTTATTTCACCTGGGCTAATTTTATCTTTAAGTAACATTTTAAATTTATCATAATGTTCATTAAATCTATTTATAGCATAATCCTTTGCTGTTGAGGTTGTTACAAGAAATGGAAAATCTGAACTTTCTAATAGAAATTTTTCCTTTAAAAGTGCCTTTAACTTATTTTCATCTATATTTTTACTCAATTTCATAAACTTATCTTCTACTTCATGAATTTTATCCCACATCCATATTGTCTCAGAATTATACCATGTATAATGAAATCCTCCTAAACCCCATGAACTTTCAACAAATTTTCCTTTTTTTATTGAAACCTGCTCTATTAAATTTTCTGTTGTAGTTGTTTTATACACACTTGATTTATTGCTTAATATTAATAACTCTTTAATAAATCTAACTCCTTCATACCACCAATGACCAAACAATTCTGTATCATATGCAGCAACAATTAAACCCTCTAAATTATAGTTTTTGTTAAAATCTGAAAATATTTTCTCAAGATTATTATTAAAATCTATTGCATGAATTTTTGTTTTTTCAATTGCTTTTTTATAATCATAATAATCCTTGTCTCCAAGAGATACATTTTTATCAGTTATTCTCCAGTATTGGAAACCAGAATTTTCGCTTTTTTTATGAAATTCCCTGTAATCACCATCACCTGGATATCCATAATCTCTTGACCAAACCTTTTCACTTGTTTCAGGATTCCTTAATAATACATAAGGACCAATATCTGTTTGATATAGAAAAAGAGTAGAGAATCTATTTTTTAAATCAAATTTTACTTCTCCTTTCCCATATCTAAAAATTTCTTCACTTTCTTCAACTAAGGAGTGATAATTCAAAATAAAAAAGTTAATTTTTGCTTCTTTCAATATTTTTTCTATTCCTGGTTTATATGCACATTCAGGTAACCATATAATATTAGGATTTTTATTGATATATTTTTTATAAACAATAACACCATTTTTAATTTGTAGTTCTCTTGAGTAATCATATTTTAATAAAGGAAGATATGCATGGGTTATTGCAGAAGTGCCTATTTCAACATATCCTTCATCTTGAAATTTCTTAAATGCATCAACAATATCATAGTTTATTTTAATAAACAAATTCTTTAACTCTGAAAGTTCTTTCATATAGTGATCTAAAGTTAACTTAATCTTAGAGTCATTTTTATATCTCTCATAATCAATCAAACCATTTTTTTCTTTTATTTCTATATATTCTAAGAATTTTTCTTTAAAATATTGACTCTTCAACTGATCCATTAGAACAGGAGTTAATCCTATGTTTAAATGAAAATCTATGCCTTCATTTTTCAATTCAAAAAAAATATTCAACAATGGTAAATAAGTTGAGAGAGAAATCTCAAATAGCCACTCTTCACCAAAAGGCCACCTTCCTTTATTTAATGAAAAAGGAAGATGAGAATGCAAATAAATAAAAAGTTTATTTTTCATATAAATCTCCAATTTCAAGATTAATTTTATTTATATCATTTTTTAAATTAAAAATAAAAAATATAGTTTCTCCCTGATAAATCTTTTCAATTCCACTTTCAGAACTTGATACTGTGAATATCTTTTCATTAAGAATCTCAAAAGAGTCTTCTGTTTTTATATACATTTTTCTATTTTCATCAATATTAAAGGTTACAAAATCTTTCTCTATTTTTATTTTATCTTCAGGAAAATAGAGGTTCATTTCTAAAACAAGGAAATTTGTTAATTTAGGAGTTTTAAGTTTATATTTAATCTTTTCATCAACTTCATAAATAACTTCTATCTCATTGAAATTAAATTTTACTTTATTCTGATTTAAAATTTTATAATCAAATTTATTATAAATTGGAGTACTATCTTTTAAACTGTCTATATCGTTCAGATAATGAATTAAAAAGTTCTCTTTAAAATATCTATCAAATTTTAAAAATGAATAAACATCGCTATCTTTTATTGAAAATATATCATGAATTGTTTTAACTTCATAATTATTAAAATTATTCTTATCAATTTCTTTTAGTAATTTTTCATGATAACTTTCTCTATATCTTGTAATAACATCTGATAAATTTATATTATCTTTAACCTTATCAATCTCTATAACCTTTGCACCTTTTTGATGAATAAATATATTATAATATTCACCAAATAAAATTACTTCATCTATACCATCTTTATCAAAGTCTTCAATTCTATAAAAATCTTTTTTTTCTAAAAAATTTTCTCCATTTAAAATCTCTTTATAGATTGCTCTTCTTAAATGAGGCAAATATAAACCACCAAAAATTCCATGCCAGTAAGCATCATTACATTGACTTTTAAGTAAAAAATTGTAACTTTTTTCATTAGATTTTATATTGTTTCTGAAAAATAACATTCTTTTATGCATTTTGTTGGATTCATTATATTTTGAAAGAAAATTTCTGAAATTTCCATTTGACCACTCTTCCATTTCTTCATATGATGATACATTAAGATAAACTCTATCTTTTGGTGGATATATTTTTAAGATATCACTAAATTTAATTGTTTTTATATCTTCAAATTCATTTAAATTTGATAAAAATTTATCAAGATATCCATTTTTATAAACATGTTCATATGTTCCTGGCCACATTCCAAATTTTTCTCCATCATCTCCATATGTAAAAATATCATCATTTCTTTTAGATTTTCTCATAAAATTGAAAACCTCATCAACATCTCTAAATGGAATTAAATATCTTAAAGTTTTTAATATAGGAAATATATTTAGTGTATAACCTTCATTCTCAGTGATATAGTAATTAAATAAAGATTCTTCATCAAAACCTAATTTTCTAAAAGCATTGTCATCTACAAGTGTATATTCAATTCCTGCTTTTTTTATATATTTTGGTAAATCTGGCTCCCAGATTCTTTCAGTTAGCCACATACCTTTTGGAGTAAAATTAAATTTATTTTTTAAATAATCATTCATAATTTTAATTTGATTTATTTTATCTTCATCAGGTATCAAAGATAGAATTGCTTCATAAAATGTTCCACTAACCAACTCAATTCTATTTTCTTTCAATAACTCTTTAATTATATCTTCATAATCTTTTATATTGTTCTCTTCCATAAATTCAAAAAGTATTCCTGATGTGTGTAAAGCAATGTTAATATTCTTATATTTAAGGATTTTTTCTAAAAATGGTATATAGGAATTATAAAATGCTTTCAAAAAAACATCTTTAAAATTGCCAATTGGTTGATGGTTATGAATCATTATTAAAAAATATTTCATATTAAACTACCCATTCCTGTATTAATTTTTTTTCATCTATATCTATTAAAAAAGTTCCTTTATCTGGAATTTTACTGACAGGTTTACCATTTAAATAAAAAATAATAAAAAATGAAATTTTACTATTTTCATAAAAAATATCATTAAAAAAAGGAATTTTTATTTCAAAAACATCTTCAAATGAATACTCTATATTAACAGGTAAATTACTTGAAACATTGATATTTTTGTTTGAAAAATTAAAAATTAATTTATATTTTTCATTTATAGGATTTAAAACTAATTTCAGTTCAAAATTTTGGAACTCTTTATTTATATTTATTAATAAATAGAGAGCATCTTTATCAAAACCCCCTTTTATATATTCAAAAAATTTATCATTAGAATATATCTCTGATAATTTTTCTTCAATATCATAGTAAAATCCATTCTCCCATTCATAAAAATCTGTTATTTTTCCATCAATTTTAGGTTTAATATAATCTTTTACTTTTAAATCAATAAAATTTCCTTCATTTATTATTAAAGGTTTATAAACAAAATTTCTTGTTTCTAACTCTGAATATAGATAAAATGCCTGCATATGTCTTCTATAAAGATAGTCAAAATTTCTTTTAATATCATCTCCATAACTTTTACCATACCACCAGTTCCAATCTGAACCTTCAAGAATGAATAATAGTTTTTTAACTTTCTCTTTTTTCTCCTCATTTAAATTTTCAAAATCATCCCTTATCTTTTTTAAATAACTCCAGGATAAATTATCCTCTTCTTCTCCTATCCATGTTTTAAAATCACCATTAATCCATGAGCCACATTCAATATAATTGATCTCCTGACTCTCAACTGAATCTAAAATTTCACTCACTGTAGTTAATATAATACCATTTTCTTTAGAAAGTGTATCATAAAGTAGATTTAGAAAATCAACGCCATTATTATTATAAAACTCCCAGGCATTTTCTCCATCCAATAAAACAATCAATGAGCCATCTCTTTTTAAACTTTCTTTTATAATCTTTACTCTTGAAAGAAAGTCATTAACAGCATCATATTCATTCATTGAAGAATATCTAAATCCTATTAAATCTGATATAATTTTATCTCTAAAAATTATTGATATTTTTTTATCATCTTTTCTTATGAAGTATGGCTTGTAAAGATTATCTCTTGAGTTTGATTTTAATGTTTTAAAAAGTATCTCCTCATCTGTTGCAAAATATTTAAAATTATTATCAATGAAAACATTGATAATTTCATTTGAAACTCCACCTTCTGGTGGCCAGATCCCTGAAGGATATTTTTCAAAATTTTTGATAAAAATTTCATTTCCAAGTCTTATCTGTTCATAAATATCTTTTGGATGTGAAAATCTTTCTTCTGGTAAATTATACTCTCCACATCTTTTTGCAATATCTGTATCAAAAATTAATGGGATAATAGGATGAGAGTATGGGGATGTTGTTATCTCTATAAGATTTTCATTATATAAATCTTTATATAGAGGTAAAACTTTTTTTATTATCTCATCCTGTTTTTCTAATATATAGAATCTATCTTCATTCTCAAAGTTTCTACCTTTATCTTCAATTTTTTTGATTTTATCATCTTTCTCAAAATCAGGAATAAGAGATAAATTAAAAAGAGTTATTAAATCTAAGATTTCCTGAGATTCAAAATCTTTTGAATTTTTTAAAGACAACTCTTTTAATCTATCAAATCTATTTATTGTTTTTGATGAGAGAAATGATAAGAACTTTTTTATTACCAACTCTTTATTTTCTTTAAGAAAATTTATATCTAATTTACTATATTCAGTTATTAAACATTTTGAATTTTTTTCTTCATAATCATTTATCTGCTCAAGTAAAACTGGTGTAAAATTAAAATTAACTTTTACTTTGTTTTTTTCAACAAGTTTTCCCATCATATAATAATTTTTTAGTAAATGTATTTTTGTATATGGAAAAAGATAAATATTATCAATTGTGTCCTTGTAATAAGGTTGATGGAAGTGCCAGAAAAAATTTATATAAAGATTACTCACTTTTAACTTCTATTTTCCTTTTTATATGGGATATTTCAGTTCCATTTGCATCTTTAAGAACAAATAAAATTTCATAAAGACCTTCATTCTCAAAAGATAGAGCATAATTTAAATTATTCTTGGATAAAATTATACTTAATGTATTGTTTATATAAATTTCTAATGTTTCTCCTGATTCATTTTTTAAATTTATTGTTAAATTTATCAATGTATTTGGTTTAACAACTCCACTTGGAAATATAAGAACATCAAAATCACATGAATAGTAATCATCAAATTCTTTTGGTTCTTCGCCCTTTA
>Ga0078972_1008826_pt1 | contig 20595 bp, 19 predicted proteins | sample YelNatPaOPGAMG01_FD_67568 | JGI IMG/M metagenome (GOLD analysis project Ga0078972, IMG submission 67568) | Hot spring thermophilic microbial communities from Obsidian Pool, Yellowstone National Park, USA - OP-RAMG-01 (SPADES assembly) (version 2) | ecosystem: Environmental > Aquatic > Thermal...
AAATTGGGTGAAAGGCTCGGCGTGCCCTGGTTATTTAAAACCTGTGGCATCTGCAAATATTGTAAATCAAATAGAGAAAACCTCTGTGATAATCCGATGTTTACAGGTTATGATGCAGATGGTGGTTTTGCCGAGTATACTATTGTAGAAGAGGATTTTGCCTATCCCCTGCCTGAAAATTATACAGACAGAGAAGTTGCACCACTATTGTGTGCCGGTGTGATTGGTTATCAGGCATTCAAGGCAACCGGCTTAAAGAATTCAGGAAAACTTGGATTATTCGGCTTTGGCTCAAGCGCCCATATTCTACTTCAGGTCTGTATCCATCTTGGCATTGATGCCTATGTAGTATCACGGACTGAAAAGGAATTGCAACTTGCAAAAAAACTTGGTGCAAAATGGACTGGCAAGATTGATGATGATATGGGGACTTTGCTTGATGCGGTGATTGTCTTTGCTCCAAGTGGTGAACTTCTAATAAAGGCATTGAAGAGGATTGAAAAAGGTGGCAGGGTCGTCTCAGCCGGTATTTATACTACACCATTACCAGGTTTTGATTATTCATATATCTATCCAGAAAAGACCCTCACTTCTGTAGCCCATACAAGCCGACAGAATGTGCAGGAATTTTTGAAACTTGCAGGTGAATTTAAGATTAAGACCCATATTAACGAATACAGACTTGAAGAGGCAAATAATGCCCTGCTCAACATCAAACATTCAAAGATTTCCGGTTCATCAATCCTTGTAATTGAATAGTGCCAGATTCAAGATTCGGTACTCTAATGGATTAAATGTTGTTTCAATTTGCTTATCGGAATTTTGAAATTATTTAGGATAAAGATATTAGAATTTTATATTTATCCGATTTTGATTAAATCATAGATGGCGATGACTATACAATAATCTTGATTAACTTGCTAAAATGAATAGAATATTGTTATGAAATTCAGTGGGGTCTACTGGCTTGCAATACAGGACATAGGTGGTTTTACAAACCTGAGTGAAGAACTCGCAAAGAGAGGGAAAAAAGGCACAGAAGAGTTGAGGCAAATAGTTGGGAAATTTTTTCAGGAAGCCGAATCCAAGATATTAAATCTCCGGGGGAGAATTTTTAAACTGGCTGGAGATGCATATTATGCAATACTTCCTGCCTGTATCAACACAAAAAGAATGGAAATACTGGGCAATGATCTTTTGAATTTGAAAAGTTTGAAAAAATATAATTTAAGGACAAGATTTATTGCAGTCCAGGGAAAAGTTGAAGCCGAATGGATACCTTTATCTGAAGGATATAATGATTTGCTTATCAGGGGACAAACGATTTACGACCTTGATTTATTAGAAGAAAAGACTCCAGCCGGTAAAATTGCCGTATTTGGTTCAAATAAATTCAAAACTTTTAGAATGCCTGAATTCCCTGCTACCAAGAGGGTTATTCACTATGGTGCAGCACACAGACCACTTTATATAGCATTCCTTGAGATACCCCAGGATTTCACCCTGGTCCATAAGATAACTGATTTTTTCCAGACCTATAAAGAAAATATCAAACTTATGAAATGGATTCCATTAAAAAATAAATTCAAGGCACTGGTGATCGCTGGTTTTCCTGAATCCACGGGCAGAGAGGCACAAATTTGTCTTGAGACATTTTTTAAATTAAGAAAGGATTTTGAAAATTTCGAATTCAGAATGGGTATCTGTTCAGGCATCGTATTTGCCGGTGGAGTCAGAACAAAGAGATTTCAAGAATTTGCGATATTAGGCGACAGGGTAAATGTAGCCGCAAGACTTTGCGCCGCCGCATCCAGTAATGATGTTTATATTTCAGAAGAGGTTCAAAAATTATTGATAGGCAAATTTAACTTCGCAGATATTGGAGCAATAAAACTCAAAGGCAAAGAAGAAAGAATAAGGGCATATAAGCCACAGGAGAAAGTTCTGGATATCTTTAGCCCCCAATTATTTGCCCATCCTTTTATTGGTCGTGAAAAAGAAATAAGTATGGCAATGAATCTTGCAAAGAATAGAAAGGGATTCTGTATTATTGGTGATGCAGGTGTGGGTAAATCAAGAATGCTCTACGAGATAAAGAAGAAAAGGGTTCAAAAAAACATCATTGAAATAGGACTGCCACCACTCTCACCACCACTTTATTTTTTGAAAGAAATCTTCAAACATTTTCCTGAAGGTGATTTTCCCGAAATAAAAAACTATTTTGAAGGTAGTATACAACTACCTGCGATAAGAGTAGTGAAATTATTGAATGACCTCTTTAAGACAAAGAATAACCTGACTATTTTCGCTGAAGACATCCACTGGATTGATGAAGCATCTTTATTCCTGTTAAAGGAATTGACTCCTCTACCCTTTCAATTGATTGCCTCATCCAGACCCGAAGGCGAAAATATCGCAGATAATCTAAAATTAGAAAAAATCTATTTAAAAAATCTTTCGCCATCATCTTTAAAGATCCTTTTTGAGACAATACACGGTGCACAACCAGATAAAAAACTCTTGGATTTTCTAATAAAACACAGTGAAGGAAATCCATTCTATTTTGAGCAAATCCTTATTGACCTGCAGGAAAAGAATTTTATCAAAAAGGTCGGTAATAGATTTTCTATTTCAGAAGATACCCGTTCACTACCCTTCAGTATCCACTCAATTCTATTATCAAGATATGAAAGTTTACCACCCGAGGCGAAAAAACCGACAGAAATTGCTGCCTGCATTGGGTTTGAATTTTCATCCGAGACAGTCAAGAAAGCCCTGGATGTTCCCTGTGTGAATTTTGAATCAACCTGCACAAAAGGTATAGTGATAAAAGTTGGTCCGCTCTATCAGTTTAAACACGCCCTGTTTCGGGAGGCGATATTGAATTCAATACTTGAAATCAAGCGCCGAACCTATGAGCGAAAAATTGCTCAAGTCTTTATCAAAGAAGATAGAACTGCCTTTGAAATTGCCCACCATCTTACTGAAGGTGGTGATGCATATCAGGCATTACCATACTGGTCTGCAACATTTGATGAATTATATTCCAGGGGCTTTCACAATGAGATCACAAATATCATCCAGAGATTGAATGACTATGAAGATGAGAATATAAAAAAGATAAGCTCGTTTATTAATGCATCGTATTTAATAAAGATGTCAGACTATTATGATGCAGAAAAGATACTTTTGCAATTGAAAAAGAATTCAAAAATTAAGAAATATATCCTGCTTGAACTTGCAGATTTATATGACTGGAGTAGTCAATATAGCAAGATGGCACAGGTGCTTAAAATCTTGAAAAATCATAAAATGAATATTGACGAAAAGTTGGTATATCTTGAAGAGTGCGGAATTTATTATGATATGGTAGGTAAGAATAGCAAGGCACTGGATTACTATAAGAAAACTTTTATGATTTCACAAAAATTTCACCGGCGCGAGGTATTGATAACAAGTCTGTATAACATCGGCTGGATTTATTTCAAAGAAAAAAAATATCAAAAAGCAGAAATCTATTTTCGCAAATTTCTTACCCTGGTCAAAGAAGGGGATTTATTAGGTGAAGGGGTTGCCCTTCTGCGTCTCGGTCAGATTGAGATGCTAAAAGGAAATTTATCTATTGCTCAAAGCTATCTTAAAAGAAGTCACAAAAATTTTCAAATACTTGGGTTTGTCTATTGGGAGAGGATTTCTTTGAGGGCTCTGAGTGAACTGTATATTCTTTTGGGTAGAAAGAAAAAGGCACTTTGGTTTGCCCGTGAAGCTGATAAGACTGAACTAATGTTGAATATTGAACCTAATTACTCCATTCTTTTACATCTTTATTATGGTGAATTAGCCCTGGTCGAGAAAGCTTTAAAGGGTAAGGAGGACAAATATGTTAAGGAATACTTTCTCTATTTGTTAGCACAGGGCAAGAAACAATCTGCAATGGATTTTTTGCACAGGCATAATTTAATCTCTATTATCCCATCCAAAAAGGAATTGAGAAAGAAAACATTTCCGCTCAATTTTATATCACTCTATAGAAAATACACACAGGGATAAAATGCGATAGCCCGAATTCAAGAACAGGAAGAACTGAAAAGAAAAAATCTGTTTATATAATACCATTTTTCTTGACTTTGAATAAATATTTGATATAATTACCCTGTGAAAGGAGGCGTAATGCGCTATATTAAATTAACCATACCCATTCTATTGATTGCTATTGTGTTCTTTGGTTGCCCAAAGAAACAGGTGGTAAAACCGGTTGAACCAGTTCCGGAAGAGACAACTGCTGTGGTTGTTCCAGAAGAAACAACGGTTGTGGAGACAAGACCCCAGCTTGTTCTTGAGCGGATATTCTTTGATTTTGATAAATCAGATATCCGTCAGGATGCGGCTGAGATCTTAAAAAAGAATGCAGAAATGTTAAAGATTTATCCTGAAGTGAAAGTACTCATAGAGGGCCACTGCTGTGAGATTGGAACTGCTGAATACAATATGGCATTAGGTGAGAGAAGGGCAAAATCAGCAAGGGATTATCTTTTGATGTTGGGAATCACTCCGGATAGGTTATCCACAGTCAGTTATGGCGAAGAACGTCCTCTTGACCCCAAGGTCCTGGAGAAAAATCGACGCTGTGAATTTGTCATAATTAAGTAATTATGGATAACCAGGGTGAAATAACCGTTAACCAAAGATTACCAGGGGTTATTATGGAAAAACTCAAGAGAGCAGGAAAATTTTGTCAGATTCTAAAAAAAATTATACCCCATATTAACCCCTCTCTCCCCTTTATATCCTTTCTATGTATTTTTTCTCTCGGTTGTTTAAATCGCACCCGATTCAACAACTTCAACTGGCAAATGGACAGTCTTAGATACTACACAACAAGGATTGATAGCATATTAAATCAGCATTCAAAGGAGATTGCCCAGCTGCGCACTGATTATTATACGAAGTCCGAAGAGATAGCGGAAAAACTTGAGATGTTAAACACGAGATTGAGTGAATCTGAAGCCCAACTTACCCAGATAATAGAAAGGTTGTCACGAGGTAAAAAAGCCATAACAGATTCAGAGGATGTATCATCAGTAAGTCCTGAAGCAAGGATGATTTATGAATCTGCATATCTCAATTATGTGAAAGGGAATTATAACGAGGCAGTAAATGGGTTTAAATCCTATCTCAAGGTTGCTCCAGAATCGCCACTATCTGACAATGCGCTATACTGGATAGGTGAATGTTATTATTCTTTGGGGAAACGCCAGGATGCAGTTGATACATTTAACGAATTACTAAATAAATATCCCCAGAGTAATAAAAGGCCGACTGCCCTTTATAAAATCGGTATTATTTATGAAGAGGCAAAGGATAAAAATACCGCAAAGACATATTTTGAAAGGGTAGTAAAGGAATTTCCAAATGCACCTGAGGCATCACTGGCAAAAGAGAGGTTAAACAAGTGAATATCTTTCGTGTCTTCTTAGAATCAGGACTTGCTGCCCAGATCATTATGGTCATACTTGTAATATTTTCCATATGGTCCTGGGCACTTTTTTTTAAGAAATTATATGAACTTGCAACTGCTAATAAACGGAGCAAGGCTTTTCTTATGAGTTATCAATTCCACAAGAATATAAAAGAGATGGAGAATCTTGGGCATCTATTGCTGGATAATCCATATGGCAAAATTTTAAAGAGTGGCATTGATGAATTCAAATCGCTTAAATCGTCAGGGAATCCGGGGAATCTCCAACTTGCGGAAAATATTAAACTATCAATGGAACGGACAAAAACAACCGAGATCGCGAGTCTGGAAAGTGGCTTACCAATTTTAGGGACAATTGTAACCGCAAGTCCATTTTTGGGTTTACTAGGCACAGTCTGGGGCATTATGGAGTCATTTTTGCAGATTCGGGCAAGGGGTTCAGCCCATATTACCGTTGTGGCACCGGGTATTTCTGATGCCCTAATCACCACTGTGTATGGATTATTGGTCGCCATCCCGGCATTAATTTTTAACAACCTCTTGCGCAGCAGAATAATAAAATTAGATTCGCAACTGGATAATTTTATCAGTGAGGTCTTTGCAAGATTGAAAAGGGGGTTGATTGAAACAGAATAGGGACTATGGATTGATTCAAGATTTAAATGTCACAAACCTTGTGGATGTTGCCTTGACCGTGCTTACGGTCTTTATCATTACTGCACCAATGATGACCCCGGGCATTGATGTAAATCTACCCAGGACTGATGCTTCATTGCCCCACGATGAAGAAGGCATTACTGTTTCAATAAAAGAAAATAAACAACTATTTGTTGATAATGACCAGGTCAAACCCGAGGATTTTGAGGCAAAATTAAAAAAGATCTTAGAAAAAAAACCACCCGGTATAACTGTTTATCTACGGGCAGATAAAAATATTGATTATGGATTTGTAATTGAAGTCGTGGGCAGGATGAGAAAGGCAGGGGTAAAAGACTTAGGACTGGTTGCAGAAATACCCCAGGAAGAATGAACCGCTTTACCTTTTTTTCAATATTACTCCACCTCCTGTTATTTGGAACAATCGCCCTTTCTTCAAAAAATAGTTTTAAATCAATCCCGAAGTTTGAAGTATACAAAGTAAGCCTTGCCCCCCTGCCCCAGCCAAAAATTTCCGGAGTTCCTGAGGCACCGATAGAACCACCCGCAATTAAAGAGCCTGAGAAAAAAGAAGAAAAAAAACCACCTGAAGAAAAATCCGTGGTAAAAAAAGATACAAAAGAGACCAAACAGACTAAAGAGACAAAAAAGACTAAGGAGACCAAAAAGGGTCTTCCTGATGGACTCCCTGATATCAGACCCCAGATTTATACCGGTAGTGGCAGGGGATTTACATATTCTTATTATTTGAATATTTTATTAAATAAAATTGGCCAGAACTGGAATAATCCATATAAAGAAAAGGATGTTATTCTAAAATCAATCGTCTATTTTGAAGTTGATAAAAATGGTGTGATCTCAAATATCCGTATTGAAGAGGATTCTGGTGATGAGGTATATAATGAATCAACTATCCGCGCAGTAGCACTCACAAAAAAACTACCGCCGTTACCTGAAGAATTCTCTGATGATTATCTAAAGGTGCACTTAGAATTTCTGACTGCAAAATGAAATCTGTATTAAAAATGCTAATCTGTCTTTTTTCTATTTGTATTATCTCTGCCCAGGAAGTCTATTTAAGGCTAACTGATTATGCCGGAGGCAAGACAAGTATTATAATTGAACCATTCAATGTCCAGGGCACACCTGATTTTTCTACGAAGATAAAAAATATTGAATCTATAATAAGATTTGACCTTGATTACTCATTATATTTTGATATTCTTTCAGATACAAATGCATTTAAAGGAAATCCTAAGAAAAGTGGTGTGATTTTAAGGGCATCGGGTAAAGAACCAAATTTAACACTTACACTCATTGACTTTGAAACAAAACAAAAAATAGGCGAGTTTTCTTCACCCTTATCCGGAGAACTCAGACACTATGCACACGCCCTTTCTGATAAAATAATTGAAACCATTACAGGCGAAAAGGGAATTTCCACAACGAAGATTGTCTTTTCATATCGTTCAGGAACCGGCAAAGAACTGGCGATGATTGATTATGATGGTTACAATTTTTTGCAACTTACAAACAATAATAATTTTAACCTATTTCCCTGCTGGGCACCGGATGGAAATCGGATATTATACTCCACCTACATAAAAGACCGACTCAACCTCAACCTCCTTGACATCAATCAGAAAAAACTGACCATAATTTCCACCTATGCAGGATTGAACTATACACCTGACTGGTCTCTGGATGGCACAAAGATTGCCCTGACCTTAACAAAGGATGGTAATGCGGAGATTTATCTCTTAGATTTAGAAACAAAACAATTAAGCCGACTCACCAACAACCGTGCGATTGATTGTTCACCAGTCTTTTCACCGAATAGCCGTGAGATCGCATTTGTCTCAGACCGTTCAGCAATGCCCCAGATTTATATAATGGATATCTATGGAGGGAATGTCCGACGTCTAACATTCCATGGTGATTACAATACCTCACCAGCCTGGTCACCAAGGGGTGATTTGATCGCCTATGTATCAAGACAACAGAACTATTCCCAGCAGATATGTGTCACCGATCCCAATGATTTTCAACCTATCCAATTAACCTTTGATGGCAATAACGAAGAACCATCCTGGTCACCGGATGGCTTGCACATTGTTTTTATTTCCAATCGCACCGGGCAATATGAACTCTGGACTATGAACTGGGATGGCACAAGACAGCGTAAACTCACCCAGGGCCTCGTTGCCTATGCCCCATCCTGGTCACCTTTTTTAAGGTAGAATTTCAAAAAATACAGATTAAATCTTTTGGTGAAATCAAAACATCATCCCTATGATATCTGCTGATAAGGCTACGAAAAAATGTAATAGGGCACAGGGAAGAAAACTCCTTCCACGAATTGCTATTATACCCAAGAAAATGCCCGCAAATATTGAACCGTATGCCTCAAGTGGTGGCTTGCGATAATGCATCAGGGCAAAGGGAATCATTTGAATCAAGATTGCCAGTTTGTTATCCATTTTTTTCGCCAGTCCAAAGAGCATAAAACCCCGGAAAAAAAATTCCCAGGAAAACATATGAAATAATTGTATAATCTGGTACATAACGAAATTATTGAATCCCTTTCGGGCTGTATAAGAAAGGGGATAAACGGATTTAAAGTTCGTAAATTTGAAAACAATCAACAAAATCATCAACATTACAAAGAAAATAATAAATAAATCCTTTAGCCAGACTTTATATTCTCCAAATTTTAATCCATAGTCTGCAGGTTTATTTTTGAATAAGAACATTGGAATAAATGGTGAAATCGCATAAATAATACCAAGCACGATTAATTTTTCAAAAAATGGTTCATTCGGAAAGAATATCCTTGTGCGTTTGAGATATAGAGAGAACAACAAAATAAACGAAGAGTAACACACGGTGACAAATATCTCTAAATCGAACTTTTTGAATTCAGAAATTAATTCGTCTATGTACTTATTCAATTTAATACTCCGCCGAATATATTCTATAAAAATTCTTTACCTTTTTAAAATATCCCTTTACTGAAGCAGGCTGTATCACACCACCAAATACAAGCACCTTTTCATTCTCATATCTTGCGACCACCCTCAATCCAAGACTGCAATGGGCAAAAATAGTATTATTTCTTGTTGAATCAATCCATACTCTTAATCCTGACATCATTATATTTATTGAATCAGCTGATTTGAAAAACTCTTCAACCATTGAATAGAAATCATTAAAGTTGAGAGAATGCTGGTCAAGATAATCTTTATCAAAGTAATCAAGGGTTTTATTAATATTTTCATTTTCAACTGCATCTTTTAGATCGTTTATATCCCTTATCAAATTTCTTTTCTCATTCGGTAATAATCTGACGATTATAAAGACGAGAATGATTAAGACAGCAATGATTGAAACCATTTTGAAATTTTTTTTCATTTTTATGATAAAAGTAATAGAATACCCAACACAAAGAATAAAATGGCAGTCAGAATTTTTATAACTGGAATCCTTTTTGATAAGAAATTTGCTACATTATCACGAGAAACAATCCCGGCAACAATTGCAATTATAATCAGCGGTAGAATGAACATAATGTTATAAATGAGTAAAAGAAATAAAGGTTTTGATCCTAAGTTTGCGCGGGAGACAACAAAGGTAATAGTAGGAAAATAAACCTGTCCGGTGCAGCCAAACTCAAGAAAAGATATAAGGATACCTGCAACAAAAGAACCGATTATTATCCCACTAATACCTGTCTTTTCCTTTATCTCTTTGTGTATCCTTTGTTTGACTATCAGAGGCAATTGCAGAATCATTTTATTTGTTTTACCTGCCCTGGCAACAAAGTAATCATAAAGACTTAAAATACCGAGGATCATTGCAAAGACACCAAAACCCAGGAATATTATTCTTCCAATGATTTTTATTGCAACAAGGGTATTCAATAAAACATAGGCGCCGAGTCCAATTGCAAGATAACATAAAAAGACCGCAAGGATAAAAGAAATGGACATAATGATGATTGTCCTTTTCTTTCTGCCCATAAACAATAAATAACTGACAAAAAAGATAATTGTGGCAAAGGCACAGGGATTTATTCCATCTAAAAGTCCGGCAAGGATAACACCAAGCAAAGAAAATTTTGTAAATCTTTTAATTATATTTTTTTCCGCTGTAGAAATTCTTAATGTATCAAGTCTGGGACTCCCTCCTGAATATTTCTTTGTCAAATTTTCTATTTCACCAGAAGAAATTTCCCTTATTAGATAATCATCACCGACAAATATTGCCGGCACAATCAACCTTTTATCATCAGGGATGTTTCGCATTTCAGCAAGTCCTTCATAAAAAATTTTATTTGTATCTTCAAGGATATTATAACGATAAACTATAAGATTTGGATATTTTTTTGACAAACCATTTAGCAGTGCCTCAGCACGATTGCATTCTGGACAGGCAGGCTGATAAAAATAATACAAATATATCTTTCCTGTCTCAACTTCAAAACTATCTTGTTTTTTTACTCCAGATGTATCTTTTTTTATAATAATTCTCTGTTTAGCATATCTCTTCATTGTTGGTTCCAATTTATTCCTCACCTCATCCGGGCCATAAAACGCAGAATCACCAATAAAGACGATGGGCAGGTCTTCACCGATATTCTTTATGTTTTTTTCTTTCTCCATCTGCTCAAGCAATTTGTAATTATCAAGATTATTCAGGTCATATTTTTTTAACTGGAATTGATATAAATTTTGTAATCTTGGAATATCATCAAGGAGAATATCCATACAATGCCCACAATCAGGAGAATAAAAGAAATGAACAACGATTTTTTGCATAAAGGCATCTGAACCATAACCGGAATTCATTATGCCCAAAATCCAGATTACCAAAGTTAAACGACAAAAAAAGAAGAATAAATTTTGGATTTTGGGATTTGTCCCGTTTTGCGAGGATTCACGACTTTCAGTCGGAATTTGGAATTTGGTCCGCCCGGAAGAGTGGCGGATTGGAATTTGGAATTTATTCATTTTATAAGTGGGTCATGCAGGATTCGAACCTGCGGCCACCGGATTAAAAATCCGATGCTCTGCCACCTGAGCTAATGACCCGTGGTTAACAAAACCATTTTATTATAATGAAAATTTACTCAAAGTCAAGAATGACATAATAATGACTTCACAATTTCAGGCAATGTTTTGCCTGCAGGCGATAGGATACTTATATCTACAACTGGAGTTACAGGTGTTGATTCAAGGTTTATCTCTATTGTCTTCACCCCATAATTTCCAGCGATCTCAGGTATTGCTGCTGCAGGCCAGACAACCCCTGATGTCCCACAGATTATCGCCACATCTGCCGAACTTAAAAATCCCATTGATTTCTGCCATACATCCTGCGGAATTGATTCACCAAACCAAACGACATCGGGTCTGAGTAATCCACCACATTTACAATAGGGCAATTTTTCAAATTCTGCATTTTCAATATTATCTATTCTACCACATTTCAGGCACCTGGTTCTAAAAATATTTCCATGCAACTCTAAGACATTTTTTGAGCCTGCACGTTGATGAAGGTTATCAACATTCTGTGTCAAAAGTAGGAAACCCTCAAAATGATTTTCTAAATCAACGAGTGCATAATGGGCAGGATTTGGGTTTGCCCTTGAGATTATATCCTGTCTCCACCTGTACCATTCCCATACGAGTTCAGGATTTCTATTAAATGCCTCAGGTGTAGCCAGGTCAGTTGCTGAATAATTTTTCCATAATCCATCCTTGCCCCGGAATGTAGGGATACCACTCTCAGCAGAAATTCCTGCGCCGGTAAGGACGAATATTTTTTTTGCCTCCTTTAAGAGTCTGACCACTTGATTAATCATAGTATAAATTATAATAAAAATTGATTCATTTTCAAGAGACCAGGATTAATCAAGCGTTGACAAGAGAATTTAATTAATTATAATTTAACTAATGAAGAAGAATAAAGAGATTGCCAGCATCTTTAATCAGATTGCAGATGCCCTTGAATATAAAGGTGAGAATGTCTTTCGGGTTGTAGCATACCGCAAAGCAGCAAGAATTCTTGAAGAACTTACCGAGGATGTGGAGGAGTTATTAAAAACTGATAAACTAAAAGACCTTCCTGGAATTGGTGAGGGAATGGCAAAAAAAATTGAAGAATATCTTAAAACTGGAAAGATGCAGAAATATATAGAGGCAACAAAAGGTATCCCACCAACACTATTAGAACTTCTCAATATTCAAAACCTTGGTCCCAAGACTCTGGCATTAGCAAATAAACACCTTGGTGTGAAGAATCTACAGGATTTAAAAAAGGTGATTGAGGACGGTAGTCTGGCAAAACTCCCCCAGATGGGCGAAAAGAAAGTGGAGAATATAAAAAAGGGGATTGAATTATACGAAAGGAGTCATGAGCGTCTTTCAATTGCGGTTGCTGAAAGTATTGCATCTGGTGTGATTGAATATCTAAAAAATAATGCGCCGGTATCACAGATTTCACCAGCCGGGTCATTACGCAGATGGAAGGAGACAATAGGTGATATAGATATTCTGGTCACAGGCAAGGACCACAAAAAGATTGTTGAAGTCTTTACCCATTATCCTGAGGCAGAGCAGGTCATTTCTGCAGGTGAGACAAAGAGTTCAATTCTGGTTCAGGGTGGAGTCCAGGTTGATATAAGAATTGTGGATAAAAAATCCTATGGCGCAGCCCTACAATATTTTACGGGTTCAAAGGCGCATAATGTAAAATTGCGTGGTATCGCAGTGGACAAAAAATGGAAACTCAATGAGTATGGATTATTTGAGGGAGAAAGAGTGATTGCAGGCGAAAATGAGGAAGGAGTTTATAAAAAACTCGGTTTGCAGTGGATTCCTCCAGAATTGCGCGAAGATCGTGGTGAAGTAGAACTTGCGTTAAAGAATGAATTACCAAGACTTTTAGAACTTTCTGACATTAAAGGCGACCTTCAGATGCATTCAACTTATTCTGATTCCTCAGCAACGATTGAAGAACTTGCGCTGACTGCACAGAAATTGGGTTATGAATATATTTTAATCACTGACCATTCCCGTTCTGCAAAATATGCCCATGGCCTTGAGATTGAACGGTTGTTCAAACAATGGGAAGAAATAGATGAATTAAATAAAAAATTTAAGAATTTCAAAATTCTTAAAGGTATTGAGGTAGATATCCTGCCAAATGGTAAACTTGATTATCCTGATAAGATTTTGAAGGAACTGGATTTTGTTGTTGCCTCAATCCATCAGGGTTTTACAAAGAATGTTACAGAGCGGATATGTTCGGCAATGGAAAATCCCTATATTGATATCATTGGCCATCCCACAGGAAGATTGATTTCTAAACGTGAGGGATATGCGATTGATATTGAAAAAGTGATTAAAAAGGCTATCGAGACCAGAACCATCCTGGAATGTAATGCCTATCCAGACCGTCTTGATTTAAATGATGTAAATTTAAAGCGGTGTAAAGAACTGGGTGTTAAAATTAGCATTGGCACAGATGCCCATAGTGTTGAGGAATTGAAATGGATGAAATTTGGTGTTGCAACCTGTAGAAGGGGCTGGCTGGAAAAAGACGATGTTGTGAATACCTATCCTCTTGATAGACTTTTAAAATTAAGAAAGATAAATCAGAAATAAATGCCCAAACCCCTCAAAAATTGTATTATCTGATGGTGCAGGATTATCACAATCGCGCCACCTGCACTCAAAAAAGGACCGAAAGGGATGGGATTATCCTTACTCTGATGTGTCACACCAAGATAGACCATACCAAAGATTGCACCGATGAAGGCAGCGATAAATATTGCAGGAATTATCATTGGAAATCCAGTGAATGCACCAATCAATGTTACAAGATACACATCACCCATTCCCATAACCTCTTTCTTGTAAGCCCAGCCACCAAGAACCCGCATCAGAAAAATAAGCCCGCCACCAAATAAAGCACCGACCAAACCAGGCAAAAAATTATGGTTCAAAAATTGGTAAATCAATCCGATAAATATCCCTGGAATTGAAAAAATATCAGGAATGACCTGATGTGTAAAATCAATGCCGGAAATCACAATTAAGATTATGAAAAATATTGCGATAAAAAAGAAATCCATTTTAAAAGAAAATCGAATAAATGACCAGAGCAGAAGCAGGGCAGTCAAAAATTCAACTATTGGATATTGAATAGATATCGAATTTTTACATTGACTGCATCTTCCACCGAGAAATACATAACTCAATATTGGAATATTCTCATACCATTTTATTGGTTTTTTACAATGCGGGCAGAAAGAGCCCGGTGCTACAATAGAGACCCCTCTGGGTATTCTATAAATCAAGACATTTAAAAAACTACCGATTGCTGAACCAAAAATAAATATGGCAATTGAATAGAAAGTCTTCAATTTATATACCCTTTTCCTTAAGGTCGTAATATACTGCAAACGAATCAAGGCATTTACAGATTGACTCCATACTCTCTTTAATAATAGCAATAACTTCCTGCGAATTGCTCTGCATTACCTTAGGAATGACAAGAACTGCCTTTTTAATCCCGGGGATAAGGTTAGAATTGATTATTTCATGCTCAGCAAGGCTGATAAATACATCTGCATTATTCAAGGGCTGGCGATAATCATTCTCAACGATTATCTTATTGCCAATATCAACAAGGGTTTTTGCCAGTCCATAGAATAAATATTTTATCTTTTCACAGAGTTTTATCTGGTCTTCGGGACTATATTTATTAAGTTTTTCAGCCACTGTTTTGATTTCCTCTATATTTTTCTGCATTGTTTCATAAACTTCTTTAAATCCTGCCACATCCATAGCGTATTATATACATAAATCAATTTCTGTCAATGATTTTATTCAGTTATTTGACCTTTTTGCTATCTTCATCTTCCTGTAGTCTTTTCGCTATAATTTTTGAAAATGGATAATTATTAATACTGCCTTTGTGCTTCCATTAACTTTCTACATGAAATGCATTTACCACACATTTTCTTGCCCCCCAAATAACAAGAATAAATGTATTGCAATGGTGCTTTATATTTTAAACCCAGTTTATAAATCTCTTTTTTTGTATAATCTGCAACATAACTAATAACTTTAATCTTTCTCAAAGTGCTGAATAAAAGAGTTTTATTAATCGCATTTATAAAATCTCTCGTGTTATCTGGAAATTCCCTCGCCTCTTCCCGATTGAAACCTGTGATTATTAAATCCGCATTGTAGTATTCAGCAAAACAGGCGGCAAGATTGATAAATAAACTATTGCGATTGGGAACCCAGATATTTTTTAGGAGCAAAAGTTTTTTTGAAAATTTTCTAAAATTATCCTCCTCATACCTACCTTTTCCCACAAAGGGATAAGGAGCGGATATAAGTTTACACCTTTTGAATTCTTTAAAAAATGGCAGTTTGATTATCCTGTGTTTAATTTTCAGCGCCCCGCAAATTCTCTTTGACGCAAAAATCTCCATTTTTGCTGCACGCTGTCCATAATCAATGGTCAGGGCAAAAAGGGGCTTGGTCTTTTTAACGGCAATCGTGGCACTCACGGTCGAATCCAGCCCACCGGATAAGAGAATAATACTTTTTGGTTTCATATTATTCGCCCTTTATTTTATATTTTTTCATCTTATAGCGAAGAACACGTTCAGAAATTCCAAGTTCTTCTGCTGCCCTGGTTTGGTTATTATTGTGTTTTGCCAGAGCCGATGTTATCATTTCCCGTTCAATTCTTTCTATCGTCTCATTTAATTTACCTCCTACAAGATTATTTCTCTTCTGTGCACCCAAATAGTCCGGAAGATCGTCAACGGTGATAACATCTCCCCTTGAAAAGACAATTGCACGCTCTATTATATTTTCCAATTCTCTTATGTTACCCGGAAAATTATATTTTGTAATTACTCTCATCGCCTCATCGGTAATCCCCTGAATTTTTTTATTTTCACGCTGGGCATAGTTCTTTATAAAATTATCAACCAGCGGGGGTATGTCTTCCTTCCTTTCACGCAATGGAGGGATATGTATCCTAATTACATTCAAACGATAATATAAATCATCCCGGAATCTTCCGTTTTTTACCTCATCCTCAATATTTTTATTTGTAGCACATATGATTCTTATATCAACAGGAATCTCATCATTTGAACCAAGATGTGTAATCTTTTTTTCTTGAAGTACTCGGAGTAACTTCACCTGGACTGTCTGAGGCAATTCACCGATTTCATCAAGAAATATCGTGCCCCCAGAAGCAAATTCAAATTTTCCTATCCTTCTTCTATCGGCACCGGTAAATGCCCCTCGTTCATATCCAAATAACTCTGCCTCAATAAGGGTTTCGGGCAATGCCGCAAGATGGGTGATGACAAAATTTCTTTCTTTTCTTTTTGATAGATTATGTATTGCCCCGGCAACAAGTTCTTTACCAGTTCCACTTTCTCCTGTGATCAATACACTTGCATCACTCTGGGCTGCCCGATAGACAAGAGACATTACCTTTTCCATTTTTTCTGACTTATAGATAATCTTATCCGATTGGTACTTTATCTTTAATACCCTTTTCAATTCTTCATTTTCCCTTTTTAGATTGAGTGATTCCAAAGCCTTCTGTATTGTCAAAATCAATTCATCAGGTTCAACTGGTTTATTAAGATAGTGAAAAGCCCCCATCTTCATTGCATTTACTGCATCCTGCACACTGGCATATGCCGTTATGATAATGATTGGGATAATGGGATTTATCATCTTGATTTTTCCAATGACCTCAAGTCCATTCATATCAGGAAGTCTCTGATCAAGAAGAACCAGGTCAAAATCTTCGTTGGTAAATAAATCAATGCCTGTTTTTCCATCTTTTGCCTCGCTAATTGTGTATCCCTCTTTTTCAAGTATCCTTTTTAAAAGTAGTCGCTGAACTTGTTCATCTTCAATTAATAATAACTTCATATTTTACCTTCTTTAAAAGTTACTACAAACTTTGTTTCAGCTCCGGAGAATACTTCAATACTCCCGGAATGGACTGTGATTATCTTTTTGACCAGATACAATCCGAGTCCAGTTTGCCCTTTTTTTGAATAAAATGGTTCAAATATACGAGCGAGAGCAGTATTATCAATCCCTATTCCATCATCAATCAATTCTATTACAATATTATTCCCTCTTTTTGCGCTGTTTATCTTTATATGCTTTGCCTTCGCCTCTATGCTATTCCGTATCAAATTAGCAAAGGCAGTAGTCAAAAGAACAGGATTACCAGCAAGCTCAAGATTATGACTTATATTCAGTTCTATTTTTAAATCTTCTGGAATTATGTTTCTGCATATAGACAATACTTCATTCATCAAACTATTAACCTCTATTTTTTCTTTTTTTATCTCAGTCGTGCTTAGCAATTTTAGAGAATCAATAATTGCCTTCATCCTTTCAATCTCATTGTTGAGAATTTCTGCGTATTCTCCATTAAGTTCGCGGGAAAGGAGTGAAAGGGTGTGGAGAGAATTTCTAAATTCGTGGCTGAACCCTGTGGTCAGTGCATTAATCTCTTTTAAATTGGTAATTTCTTCTTCTTTAGCTATATTATATTTTTCAAATTGGAGTAAGTTGAAAAATAAAATAAAAGAGATGCAAACAAAGATACTGAGAATGACAACGAAGAGGATGTTATTTGTAAGTCTAATTCGCTCAAGGGGCGCCAATGCAAAACCAGATATGAAATATTTATCAAAAAATTTTCTTTCAATCTGATAAATATTACCTGCAGGGCTTTTTATGATATGCTCACCTTCGCCTCTTATTGGCAGATATTCATCATATAAGGTGCTGAAGACAATAGGCTTTTTGTTTTCATCTAAAACTGCAAAATAAAGAAGGTCTGAAGATGTAATAATGGTATCGAAGATTTCGTTTATTTTCAGATCATAAATTTCTTCTTTCTGAACATCTTTTAGTTCGCGCAAATAATGGTTAACAAGCACAGAAAGTAGATAAAATGTATTTTCTGATGATTGTTGATATATCTTTGTTAGATGGTAGTTGTATAATTTAATGGACAGAAGCCCAGCACCGCCTGCTATTAAAACAATTAGTAAGAAAAATAGAATTCTCTTCACAGAAGATTATACACAGCCAGAATCAAAATGTCAACCTTATGCCCAAAATAACACTGTTCTTCATATAGTTAAAGTCATTAATTGAAGAAAAGTTCTTGAGCAATTCAAATCCTGCCGATAAGAAATTTTTATTTTCAATAAATCTGGTGAGATTAATATTTATTGCAAACCCATTATCATCCCTTGTCTGATTATCTACTGGAAAGTAATTCTTTATATAACCCTGGAGTGAAATCGATAGCTTTAAATCACTGATTAGGTGATAAAAGGTAAGTTCTACTTTTTTAGATTGATGCAAATTTTCGTTCTCAAAAAATGGGTCATCCATATAGTAGGCATTTAAGATATTGGGAGCCGGCTCTTCGATATAGTGGTATTTAAAAATTGTGTTTATTGCATAATCTCCAGTCATTGGAAGCGTGATATCAAAAATAAATTTGCAAAGGAACATGCTATTATCATTATAATTTCGTGTGCCAATTGATCCATAAGGTGTGAAAAATAAGTAAGGCAAAGGCATTCTCAATCCTGCACCGAGCGATATTTCTCCATAATCATTTATTGAATCAGACAGAAAATATCTATACTTAAAATTGAAATCCGGACTTAATAGATAACGGTCTTTTATATAAGTATTTAGTGAATCTGATAAACCGAATTCCAGCATCTGATAGATATCAATGTAAGGGGTATAAAAATTATACAAGTTTGCCGAAATAATATTTTTGTTTCCAGTGCCTTTTAGATAAAACGTTTTATCAGCACCAAGGTAATTTTCAATGATAAGGTTTTCAGATATTAGATTCACCAAAGAAAAGACACCATTGTAACGCAGATTAATTTCACTTTTCAAATCATATGCCGGCATAATGCTAAAGACTATACCAGGTTCTTTAATATTTAGCAGATTTGTGTTGTCAGTAGCAGTAAAATCTAAAGATATTGCTCCTGAACCACAAAGGAAGAAAGGGAGGAGCAAAAATACTCCTCCCTTTTTGCAATAACTATTTATTCTTTTTGCGACCATGATCTTTGTTATGTTCACCACAACAGGATTCTCTATTCCTGTTTTGTTCACACTCTCCTTTACCGCACCATTCAGGGAAACCTTCCCTGTTTCTCAACTGGACTTCCTGTCTTGTCCTTAAATTCCTCATTTCCCGGGCGATTATCATTAATTTGCCATCTGATTTAACCTCTGAACCGCGTAACTCCAACTCATCACCAATTCTGAGTTGATTTCTCAGATGCCATTCCGGGGCAAATCTCACCTGAATCATTTCTCCATTTTGTGTTTTCGTATGGGCGACCAAAATACCTGTTTCTTTTTCAACATACAATTCATCTATCTTGCATTTCATAGATTTTTCAGTTGCGGGATTATAGAATTGATTTCGCACCCTTACCCTTTCCCTTATCCATAATGGTTCATTATTCTCGCCTCTAATTCTAAACCGGATATTATTACATAGCATTTCCTGGACCATAAGTTGGTTTTGTTCGTTATATTTACCTTTTAACACAATCACATCTCCGGGGGTTAGATCATCATTTAGCATCCATGCTGGTCCAAGACAGGCGCTAATCATCTCCTGATTTTGTATCTGTTTATCTTCACCCTGATTCCTTATCCGAACCTGAATTCTGAGTATGTAGGCATTTGTCTCAGGATCTCTTATCTCTTCGCTACTTACAACCTCACCGGTAATCTCTGTTTCTCCAGCAAAAAGGGTTATGGCAAACCCTAAGAGCAATATGGCGATTAGAGAAGTTTGCCTTTTCATTTTGCCTCCTTTCATACCCATATAATATGCAAATTCCGTGCCAACAAACCATATTAAATTTCAAGAGTTTTTCTATTTACAACTCGACAATATTGTCAATTCGACAAAATTGCCGGCTGGAATTTTCACAAATAATATTTGGATTTTAATTACATTGAAAACCGGTACTTTTTAAAAAGATTCAAAATTATGCGAAATTTAAAAAAAATACATTCATAAGGTAAAAAATCTTTGGCATTACCAATGCCAAAATAATTGATAAAAAGACCATTGTGGTTGCGAAATGGGTGAGATTGAAATGCCAGGGTTGCACACCCAATCAATGGAAGCCAATCATATTGATGCTTATCAAGATGTCCGGAATAACAGACTAAAACTTGCGCCCCTTTATTTGCGGTAAAAATGTTGCCAATAATGTTACAAAGTAAAAAAGACAATCTCCTTGACATTCTTGTTTTATGACATATAATAAATTATTATGGCCCTAAATAAAAAAGATTTAGAACAGGCAATACTCATAGAAAAAGAAA
>Ga0078972_1006544_pt1 | contig 20594 bp, 15 predicted proteins | sample YelNatPaOPGAMG01_FD_67568 | JGI IMG/M metagenome (GOLD analysis project Ga0078972, IMG submission 67568) | Hot spring thermophilic microbial communities from Obsidian Pool, Yellowstone National Park, USA - OP-RAMG-01 (SPADES assembly) (version 2) | ecosystem: Environmental > Aquatic > Thermal...
CCTTTCCTTCATCCACTGTATTAGCTGATCACGGTTGTCAAAGCCGTCGTAGAACTCCATAATCTTTTTAGGATCATTGCTGGTGAATAGATTGTTTCTATAGTCAACGAGGCTGAAGAACAAACCATGATTGGTTTTGTCCAGGTTACATTTCAACTTGCTCATTTTGACTGTGGATTCCAATGTCATTTTAGACCAGTCCTCGAATATGATGTTATCTGTTTATATGTCAGGTCCTGGATTTTTGAATAATTGGCATAATACGACTTGTACCATTCAACTGTTTCAATCAGTGCCTTATCGATATTGTATCTTGGGGACCACTTCAATTCCTTTTTTGCTTTACTGATGTCCAGACTTAAATACTTGGCCTCCTTGTTGGCAGAATTATCCTTAATATTATATTCGCCAGCTTTCCAATTTTCAATAAACTTTTCAACTATTTCTTGCACAGTTAAATCACGTTCGCTGTTTGGACCAAAATTCCAAGCTCCGGAAAATTTCACATCCCCCTGCATCTTCTGCCCAAGAAGCAGCATTCCAGACACGGGTTCGAGAACATGCTGCCATGGTCTCACAGAGTTTGGATTCCTAATCCTGACGGGCTGACCGCTAACAATCCCTCTTACTATGTCCGGAATTATTCTGTCCTTGGCCCAGTCCCCGCCACCAATAACATTTCCCGATCTAACCGACGACAATGAAATTCCAGAATCATAAAAGTAACTCTCTCTGAATGAGTTAACTACAATGTCTTGGCAAGATTTGCTAGCGCTGTAAGGATCTCGGCCACCAAGCTCATCAGTCTCCCTATACGGATATACCCATTCTTTATTCCAGTATGATTTGTCACTTGTAACAACTATTATTGCCTTAACACTGTCAAACTTCCTGAGTTCATTGAGCAAATTTACAGTACCTATTACGTTAGTATTAAATGTCTCCAAAGGGAATTCATAAGATTCCAGGACCAATGGCTGTGCGGCTAGATGAAAGACTATTTCTGGTTGAAATTCTCCTAAAGTCCTCCTCAATAGTTCTTTATTGTTGATGTTTCCCCTCACATCCTGTGAGACTATGCCTTTGATATTCAGGGTTTCATACATATTAGGTTGTGTTGGCGGATCAAGCGCATAACCACATACCTCTGCATCAAGCATGGTCAGCCACTTCGTGAGCCATGATCCCATAAATCCAGTGTGACCGGTTACCAGGATATTTTTCTCTTTATAGAAACTGTCCAAATTGCTTTTCATTTTTTCGCACCTAACATCCCTTCAGCCCCATAAAAATGTTGGTTATTGCGGAACCATTCTACGGTTCTTGACAACCCTTCCTGCAAAGTGGTAAGATTTACATTTAATTTAGAAAAAATTTTCATTACCTCTTTCTCTTCCGGGAATAGATATTCCCTGGCCTTATGCTGTGTCTCAATCTCGTAGACGTAATGTCGATCAAACATCTTGGAAAGCAAAGATGCCATGTCAGCCACAGTTGTTAATTTAGGTGAGCCCAAGTTTACTTCAGTCAGTCCACTAAGCTTTTCGGGATTCTTTGCTGCGGCATGGTAACTATTTGAAATGTCTTCCAGAAAAATAAAGCTCCTTCCTGATGAGGGGTTTCTGATTTCTGGGTTCTTATTGTGCAGGAGAGATAGTATCACGTAAGGAATGAGTCTGAACGGCGCATCGTAAAAGCCGAAAGGTGTAAAGAGCCTGAAGTTTATGCAGGTCATGGCATAATTCATAGCTGCCATTTTAACATAATACCTCTCCGCCCTCTTGGCAATACCATACAGACCAATGGGATTTCCATTGCATTTTTTTGATAATATGGGCCTGTCGGAAAAACCACACTCATAGGCGCTTCCTGTGTTGAAAAAGACCTCAACATTGCTTCGAAGGCAAGCGTTGATCAGATTCACTGTATTCACCAGGTTGCTCTGAATCACATCATTCTGATCCTTAAGGCCGAAACCTCTAACTACGCCACTGCAGTTGATCACCACATCAGGCTTAATTGAATAGATGGCAGCTTCGATTTCACCTTGTGAGGAGAGTTCTCCATAATGAAGATTTATCTGTCCTTTTATCTCTTCAATACGCCAAGGGTTTGATGTCTTTCTTATTAATACGTGAACCTCAGCATTTTCCTTTAGAAATTTTCGCACAACGCTGGACCCTATAAAGCCACTTCCTCCTGCGATAAAGACCTTCATCAGTCCCATACCTTCCAGGGTGCCTTTCCATTATACCATAGTTTTTCCAACGCATTCTTGTCGCTCAGCGTGTCCATGGGTTTCCAGAAACCGTGGTGTCGGTAGGCAATAAGTTCGCCCCTGGCTGAAAGCTCCTTTAATGGTTCATTTTCCCAGATTGTGTAATCTCCATCAATTAAATTCAAAGCCTTCTTATTTATGACAAAAAACCCTCCGTTAACCCATCTACCGTCCCCAGGAGGCTTTTCTTCAAAATCAATAACATTGCCTTTTCCGTCTAGGTTTAATGCTCCAAAACGTCCCTCGGGTTGGACTGCAGTCATGGTTACAAGCTTCCCATGCTGCCTGTGAAAAGCAACTAATTCAGAGATATCAACATCAGATACCCCATCACCGTAAGTCATCAGAAATTCATTACCATTTATGTATTTTTCAATTCTCTTTAGTCTGCCACCAGTCATTGTGCTGAGACCTGTATCAACCAAGTCAACAATCCATTTTTGTCTGTTTCCTGCGTCGGCATGGACATTACCAGTTGATAAATCCACTCTTAGATTACTATGCATATTGCTATAATTTATAAAATAATCCTTAATCACGTTTCCTTTGTAACCGAGACAGATTACAAATTCATTATAATCAAAATGACTGTATATGTTCATTATATGCCACAGTATTGGCTCAGAACCGATCTCTACCATGGGTTTTGGCTTCACAATGGTCTCTTCACTTATTCTTGTTCCAAGCCCGCCAGCCAGTATAACTACTTTCATAATGTGTCATATCCAGCCAAAAATTCGTTTTTATTCTCTCTGTTAGAGCTGAAGTATTTCTTATCTAAGACCTTTGGAACTGGTAGCGGTATTATGAGACCCCCACCATTGTCCATGAAAGAGCTCTCCTGATACGCTATTTCGTTTGCATATTGATATGGCAGAACTAAAAGAAAATCTGGTTTCAATTTTCTGTATTCGTCCAATGGAATGATTCTTATCCCAGTGCCTGACAGATACTTGCCCCATTTGTCTGAATTTTTATCCGTGGCAAACGGTGTAATCTTATCATCTATTCCGCAGTACTCCAGTATAACTAAACCTCTCGTTGATGCTCCGTATATGAATATTTTCTTATTATTTTGTTTTAGTTCTGAAAGTAATTGCTGCATATCTTCTCTCTGCTCCTTAATCTTCCTGTCGAATTCAATATAAGCAGAAGGTTCAAAGAGATGCATCCGATCCTCAGCCTTCTTAATTTCTTCTATTTTCTTAGAGTTAACCTCTTTTGTATTATCAGAAATATGCTTGATGTATAGTCTAAAGCTACCGCCGTTAACGTTATTCAATTCCACATCAAATATTTGCAAATCATGCCTTTCTAAAAGATGTTGCATAGTCGTTAAGCCATAATAACCAACATGTTCATGACATACATTATCATAACCTAGGTTCTTAACCATCAGACCAAGATAATTCATCTGTACTACCCACACTCCTTGCGGGTCCATGATCGCTTTTACATCTTCTGTAAAAGTGTTTGGATCATCCAGATCATAAAACATTGCAATGCTTGTTATTATCTTAGCCTTCTTCCCTTTGAACTCCCTTAAAAATGCCTTTGCATTGAAGTAATCATTAATGATTGTAGTATCTGAAGATACCCCGTATTTCCATAAATTTGATGGCTCGAAGCCTACTCTATGAATGGAGTCATCATTGTACTGGTGCAATAAAGTCCCATCGTTTGCACCAATGTCTATAACTGTATTCCCTGGGTCCAACCTCACGTATTTCTTTGCTTTTTGAACAATATCTGCTAGTTCTTTTACCATAGTCGGACTTGTGCTTGATCTGTACCAATAATGAGTGTATAGATATTCTTTGCTGAATGTGTGCTTCAGTTGCAAAAAACCACATTTACGACAGAGAACCAAATCAAGAGGTCCCTTTTTAGTCCCAGTATTCGGTGAGTCCAGGAAATCTTTAACAACCTGCATTCCAAGTGAGAATACGTCGTCAATATCAGAGGAACCACAAAGTCTGCATCCATCAATTTTTTTCCACATCATGCTTTAATGGAATGGTTATCTATAAATTATTTCTAAACAGAAGATAGTGTACATGATTTGCTGTAATTTCGAAAAGATTCTGCTCAACCTTAATCGATCTCCATGTTCATATATTTTCTTCCAGTGATCCACTCCTCGTTTATGTCCATCATTATCGTCACAACAGGTCTCAGAAGAGACTGCTCTGAGGGAAATGCCCTGTATCTCTTTGTCGGTTCAATAAATATAGTTCTGAAGGGAGAAGAAATTTTTTCCAATGACATAATTGCGATCTCCGCATATTTTTGCAGCAGATTTGCCACTTCTATGGTGTATGAACTGATGCCTGAACTTGTTTTGTCGTATGCGGCCAATAACACCTTCACTGAAATGTTTCTCGCATCTCTGGACAAAATGCGAATTTAATTATGATCCATGTTGTTCCATGCCTTATAAATGACAGCAAACAGGATATATACACCTGAGGAGAAACTGAAAATAGTCCTTGAGGGAATGAGTGGAACCATATCAGTTGCGGATCTGTGCAGGAAATATGATCTCAAGCCTGCAAGATTCTACTACTGGAAGGATCAGCTCATAAGCAGTGCATCCCATATATTTGAGAATCGTGGAAGAAAGATCGATGAAGATCGCATCAGAACAGAGAAGGATCGGGAGATTGCAAGGCTCAAGGCGACCATTGCTGAGGTTGTGCAGGAAAACCTTGAGATCAAAAAAAAGACTGGAGAACGCTTGAAGATGAGGGGACGGATATGAGATCTCTGTTCTATGAAATTCACAGGACCGTGAGGAAAACGGTTGAAAGAACAGAATACTCCATTTCATCTATCCTTAGGGTATTAGGAATATCCAGGTCCTGGTACTATTCGCAGATCTCATTCCCACCCATGCTTGATGGCAGATTCAATGCCATGGCAATAAGGAATGACGATGAATGGCTTGTTGTTGGATTCAAGCACCGATATCCGAGGATGTCATTCAGGGAAATAGCTTACACCCTGATTGATCGGGATATGGCATATCTTTCACCTTCTGCAGTGTACAGGATACTGAAAAAACACAATTTGATAACGCCATGGAATCATAAAACATGGGAATCCACCCGTCCTGAACATGCAAAATCCCCTGACGAAAGATGGCAGACAGACATCATGTACATAAAGATACAGGGAAGGTTCTTCTACCTTATCATCTTCATAGATGAATATTCCAGGTACATTGTCCATCATTCACTCCTGACAGCAATGGACGCTGATTCAGTATCACTGGAAGCACAGACAGCAATAGACAAACTGAGAATGGATTCCATTGCTGAACCGGTAATACAGTCGGACAACGGATCATCATTCATTGCCATGGAATTCAGGACTGTGTTGAGGGAGAATCATCTGACCCAGAAACTCATAAGACCGCATACACCGGAACAGAATGGCATTGTAGAGAGGGCGAACAAGACAGTGCGTGAATCCATGCTGCCCCTGGTACTGACAGATTATGAACAGGCAAAATCAGAGATCTTCAGGATCATAGAACAGTACAACAACAAGAGGAAGCATTCCTCACTGAACTTTCTCACACCAAGACAGTATTACAGGGGTAATCCTGCTGAAATCCTGGGGATAAGGGAATCAAAGATGGAGAGGGGAAGAGTATTAAGGAGGGAAAAGAATATGAAAGAACGGAATGGAGGTGAAATGGCGGGAACTGTCTCTTAATTGTTTTCACCATTTGTCCGGAACTGTGAGAAACAGTACACTGTCTTGTATTTCATCGAACAATTCCCCCATTTGAGCGATTCCAGGTGGAGTTAGTCCAGGAGTAGTAGCTGTTTTCTTTCCTCACCGGAGCGGGAATCGGGATCATTTTCACCCACGTGTACGCAAACATCAGCCTTACTCTATACAAGAACACAGAAAGTTTTCAGGCCGCTGGTACATGGTGTTGTACCTATACTCTCATCAGCAATAGCACTGGTTGTAATCTTCTTTACCTTTGAGCAAGATGTCCTATCTGAGCTCACCACCCCAACATTTGATCATCTGGCGTATGCATCTTCAGCCGTGGTTGGACTCATCTGGTCTTCACTCGTTGCACTGATTCTTTCAGTATACTACGTAAAAAAGAAACCAAAGATCGCAACAGCTGCCGGAACATATGATTCGGATCATATCGAAATAAAGTGGGATTGAGGATGAAAAATGGGGCCATTGCGTAAAAGCAATGGAAATCACTTTTATCGAACAGTTAATCAAACACTACTTTACTTCAATTGAGCCATAGAATCCGATCTACGGATAAATATAGATTGTTTCTTCTTACTTAAAGACTACATTTTTAAATCGGTTGTTAAGATGATTTCTTTGAGTTTCTTGACTTTTGTAAGTACTGTATTTTGAAAATTGATCGAATAAAAATTATTAAATACTATTATTTGCATATAGTTTAAAGTAGTGTTAGGTATGAATGACTTTGTAAATTTTTTTAAAAAAGCAACGAACTTTGAACCATATTATTTTCAGAAAAAGTTTGCTTATGATAAAGAGTTACCAGACATCATAAATATCCCTACTGGACTGGGAAAGACAGAATGCATAGTTATTGGATGGTTATGGAAAAGGTTTAATGAAAACATATTACATTCCAATTCGAATACTCCAAGAAGACTAGTTTATTCATTACCCATGAGAACTCTAGTTGAACAGGTTTATAATAAAGTTCATGACTGGATTCAAAGATTGAATTTGCAGGATCAGTTCCTCCTTGCGAAGATAATTGGCGGGGAATCTGATGAAGATTGGGATTTATATCCTGAAAAAAATGTAATTATTATTGGCACACAGGATATGTTATTATCAAGGGCACTAAACAGGGGTTATGGAATGAGCAGGTTTAGATGGCCCGTTCAGTTTGGTTTACTCAACAACGATTCATTATGGGTTTTTGATGAGATCCAGTTAATGGGAGGAAGTGCAATTAAAACCACAGTTCAGCTTGATGCTTTTAGAACCTTATTTGGAGTGAGTAAGAAGACCAAAACAATATGGATGAGTGCTACGACTAATAATGAATGGCTTGAAACAGTGGACTCTCCGAACATTACAGATAAGAAATTTTTGAGATTGAATGAACCTGACATGGAGAATGAACACATAAGTTCGCTAATTAAGGCAAGGAAGAACTTACAAATTATGGAATTTAATACCAAAGAGTTAAATGAGACAGCTAAGGAAATAGTTAAAAAACACAAACAGAATACTAGAACCTTTGCCATATTTAACACGGTTAAAAAAGCTACAGATATTTCAAAATACATTGAAAAACTGAGACCCGGTTTACCTGTTGTTTTGATTCACTCACAATTTAGGGAGGAGGATCGAAAGAAAAACCTAAACAGGCTTATAAATGAGAAAAATGCAATAGTTGTATCCACCCAGGTAATTGAGGCTGGAATAGATGTATCCTGCAGAACACTTTTTACTGAACTTGCCCCATTGCATTCTTTGATACAGAGATTCGGCAGGTGTAACAGATATGCCGAATTTGAGGATGCTGAAATAATTGTGTTGAATGAATATTATGACGGTGCCAAGAATATAACAAACAAAGACAAAGATTTAAGGGAGAAGGAAAAAAATGCATTACCATATGAATATGAAGACCTAAAGGAGAGTTTAGAGATTTTGAATGGGATTCATCAAGGCTTTGTCTCAATAGAAACCATACCCGAGATAAAATATAAGATGAACACTTTTGAACATGTTATTCGGAAGAAGGATATCCTAGAGTTATTTGATACAACTAGAGATATTTCCGGAAATGACACTGACATTTCTTTTTATGTAAGAGAAAGAAGTGAGTTTAATGCCCAGGTATTCTGGAGAGATATAGCAGGCAGGTCTCATGACGCCATAGATAATGAAGATTTTCCAGCAAGAGAAGAACTCTGTTCAGCCCCTCTTTCCGACCTCAGGGAACTTGTGAAGAAAAAAATTTCCTTATGGGAGAAGGACTGGTATGATGGGGGATGGACAAAGATAAAACAACTGGAAAGGATTATCCCGGGAAAAATTATAATGATTTCCTCAGACGAGGGATATTACTCTAATTACGGCTGGGACTTAAGCTCCAAGGATAAAGTCAAACCAATTCTGCACGGACAAATTGAGATAGATGCCTCCGACGAAGGTGATCCCTATTCTGAAGGAAATTGGAAAAGTATAGAACAACACTCTGATGAAGTAGTTGCTAAAGCAAAAGAGATTCTTTTAAACCTCGGACTGAGCGAAACAGAGGAAGATTATATTTTAAAAGGTTCAAGATGGCATGATTCTGGGAAGGCACATCCTGCCTTTCAAGCCAAGATTCGACAGGAAAGTGTTGCAAGGAACGGCATAACATTGCCTGCTAAAGCCCCAAAAGATGCGTGGTTCGCCCCTAATGAAGCTGAAGGGAGAAATTACCGGAAGTACTTCAGGCATGAACTGGCGTCTGGTTTACTGGCTCTACACAATGGAGAACCTGATATAGTGGCATATCTGGCTACTTCCCATCATGGGAAAGTTAGGGTTTCAATCAGATCAATGCCAAATGAAATGATTCCTGATGATGGAAATAAAAGGTTTGCCAGAGGTTTATGGGATGATGATACAGTTCCTTCTGTAAACCTGGGGGGAGGCATAATTGTTCCTTCGACAACACTGAACCTTGACTTGATGGAGATAGGTGGTGGCACCACAGGAAAAAGTTGGATTTCTAGGGTCACAAAACTTTACAAAGACCCTAAGATTGGAATCTTCAGACTATCTTACTACGAAGGAATAATAAGATCTGCAGATAGAAGAGCCAGTGGAGGGTTTGCATGAAAATTTATATGACAAATTGCAAAACAGAACCATTTGGATCTGCATTAAAAGCACTAGGTGTTATGAAGATCATTGGAGAGCAAAAGGACCCAGATATTGAATCTTACTGGGAAAATGGAGAATTAAGAATTAATACTATTCTTACGAAGGAAGAAATTACGAATTTCTTCATGAAAGAATATTCACCCACTCCAATACTAGCTCCATGGCTTAGTCAGAGTGGATTCTGGTCTACCTTTGAGAGTACCCATATGAAATCAATTATAGAATCTGGGCAGACTCGTTTTGATTCATTCCGAAACAATGTAGCTAAAATCAGGTCAATAATAGATAAGGTTGCTCAGGCAGAGGGGATTACCCGGTCAGATTTACAAAACAAGAAAAAAGCGGAGGATTTCAGGCATCGAAATAAAGAGAAATTAATAACCATGTGCAGAAACCAGCTTGAAGACAGTTACGTATACTGGTCTGATGCTGCAGTGGTAATTAACGCAGATGGTTTAGCTAAATATCCTCCTTTAAATGGAACAGGAGGAAATGATGCAAGACTGGAATTTACCCACACGTTTGTTGAAATGATTGCAAATATGCTTTTGGATCTGGATAATGAACATAATTACAATGTATCATCAAGTCTCCTGAACAACTCCCTATTTGGAACCTTTACTGACAATCTCAGAACGAACATAAGCGTTGGGAAATTCATACCGGGTTTGACCGGTGGATTAAATCAGGGAGAAGGTATTGAAATAGATAAGGCAGCTGTGAATCCATGGGATTTGATATTTTTCATGGAGGGGACCACGATTTGGACAAGCGGAATTGGAAGAAAGAGTGAAACTAGAAGCTCAATGCCAATAAGCCCTTTCACAGTAAAACTTAGCTCCCCTTATTCATCTGCTGACCCTTCCGATCCAAAATCATTTGAGCTGTGGTTTCCGGTTTGGAAAAATCCTGCAACCCTGGATGAAATAAAATTAGTGTTCAGAGAAGGAAGATCTGATGTTGGAAGAATGCCTGCATCAACAGGACTTCAATTTGCAGAGTCAGTAAATTCCCTTGGAGTGGATCGGGGAATTGAAGAATTTGTCAGATATTCACTTTCTGTTAAGAATGGCCAGGCATCTTTCTTAATTCCACTAGGCCAGTATAAAGTAAAAATGGAAAAATATCCAGAACTTTTGCTTGGTCTTGATCCAGTACTTTCAAGTATAGACGTTTTTTTAAGAAAAAATAAAGCTGATTTGCCACCTTCTTTCAAAAAGGCCAGGGAAGAAATTGAAAAATCTGTATTCGATTTTACAGTAAACAGAAATAAGTATAATGCTAAACGGGTTGTTATATCGCTTGGAAGATTCGAACGCCTGCTTTCAACACATTTTTCTATTGTCTCAAAAACTGGTTTATCACCCTTAAGTGGTCTGGATCCGAAATGGCTTAAAGCTATGGATGACGGGTCTATAGAAATGAGAATAGCTCTGGCTGTTTCTTCCATAACTTACTCAGTTCGTGATAGAGATACTCGGAATAAAGTTGGAAGTATCCGATCCAATATAGAACCTGTTAAATCTTTTAGTAAACCGGAATGGTCAAAGGAGGATTCTGAATTTTCCTGGAGTGGAAATAGCATCTATGAAAAAATGGCTAACACTGTGTTAAAGAGGCTGTTGATCGCAGAGAGAGACAATCACAATAACCTTCCACTTTACAGCAAAATAAAACTTTCGATATATGAGATTTCAGAATTCATCCATGGAAACTTTGATGAAAGTCTAACAGAGGATCTTATTTTTAGCCTGTTTTTGATAAAGCAAGATAACAGTCACTTTTATAACTACGCCTATGACATTGTAGAACGAAAGGACTTACCAGTAATAAAGCCGTTTGACTTCGCTCTTTTAAAATTAATATTCTTACCGGAAGACCTAAGGATTGAATTTGATGAATCCGTACACATAATTCCAGAACCGGCAATAATATCTCTGCTTAAGTCGGGCAGAGTGGAGGATGCATGCAAAATTGCCAAAAATAGGTTGCTTTCAAGCAACCTAAAACCGATCAATACAATTTTCCCCAATCTAGGACAGAGCTATGGTATGAAACTGGCAGCAGCACTTCTGTTGCCAGTTGATCAGAGAGAATTGACGGAACTTGCATTGATAAAAAACAAAGGAGATAGAAAATGAGTAAAAAGTACTATGAACTTGAAGAGTACCCGAGAATATTGATAGAGAGTCAGCTAAAACCGGTGCAGGGTGACCGTTTTCAACCTGCGAGTTTTTCAAATCTGGGAAATAGCGTTTATGAAAGACCAGACGGAAAAGAAATGGTGCTGGTGGATACAGCTCAGTCAGTTGCAAATATGCTGGAATCTGCTATAATAGGTGATGACGGAGTTAATGTGGAGAAGGAACTGGATGGAATATCATACGTCGTATCTGAACTTGAACTTAATCACAAGGATGGAAGACCTTCTCTGAAGACACGTACAAGTTCACTAATAGAACCTCATCGAATAAATTCTCCATATATAATGTTTGATCATCCTGAATTCCAATCAAAGCTTGTGGAACGGGCTGATTATTCTAAGGGAACGCTGATAAACTGGAAAAAAATGGGAGAAACCCTTTTTTATTTTGATATAAACTCTTTACTGCACGGAACTTTCCTTTCAAATCTTAAAGATGGGGGAAGATTCAGGGTGCCAAGAATAATGAGCGGTTTTATAGAAGCTGAAAATGTGAAACGCGTCCTGTCTGGCGGAGTTAAAAACTCTTCTCTGAATGATCCCAGTGGTGAAATTGTTGTTGAAGGGCATGAAAAGGACAAAGTCTACACAAGTGTACCATATACCAGGACAGAATTCACTGCAGAGAGTATTTCTGCCTACTTCAATATTGATCTTTCACTGATCTACGGATATGGAATGAACCGTGTAGCCTCTAATCTCCTAATTTCACTTGCTTTATACAAAATAGTAACGTTACTGAAAAATGGACTCAGACCAAGGACTGCATGCGATCTTATAGTGAAGAAAACCACAGTGACATACCCCGAAGCATTCGAACTTCCTTCACAGAAAGAATTGCTTGAGGAAGTAAAGAAGAATATAATGGAATGCCGTAAACAGGGTCTTTTCCCCGATCCACCTGTAACTGTTGTCAAAACCAAAGTACAGGTAAAAGAAAAGGTAAAAGAAAAATCCAGTGATGACGAAAAAGAATGAGGTGATATTACGATCGTAATTAAGATAAACTTTCTCACCGGTAAGTACCATGCAAATCCATGGGGAAGACATGTCAGGGAAGCCGCAGTTGAATGGGGACCTTCCCCCTATAGACTTATTAGGGTCCTGATAGACACAAAATTTAGGAAGATGCCAGATATGGATAATGATATACTTAAAAATGTATTGGCAAAACTGAGTTCCACACTTCCCGTTTTCCATCTTCCCAAAGCCTCATATTCGTACCTGGATATTTTTGCAAATGTCAATATATCAGGAGAACCCGAAAGAAAAGAGGAAATATTTGACGCTTTTGTGGTAGTTGACCCGTCAGAACACCTTTATATAAAATGGGACGCACCAGAATTAACTGACGATGAAATGAAATGCCTGTCTGAATTACTCAACAAAATAAATTTTCTTGGAAGAAGCGAATCATGGGTAAAAATGGAACTATCCAGTCCGCCTTCAGATATAGAATGGAATTCATATCCTTCTGAAATTCTGCATGATTCTGAGAATACAGAAGAGATTAAGGTTGCTGTCCCCGTCTCAAGGGAAGAATATGAATCCCATGAGACAAATCAAGGACTTGACTGGTTTGATGGGCTGATCTTAAGCACTAGTGACCTTTTGAGGAGAAAGATTGCAAATTCCCCTGCAATGAAATTTGAAAACTACTGCGTCAGAAGAGATAGATTTGAAGTTGTGCCGAAACAACCGGAGAGAAAGGAACATTTAGAATTAAATGCCATCCTTTACGGGATTGAATCTAAGCTTCTTCCAAGAATAACGGATTCTATTGTCATAGGAGATCAGATACATAAATCTCTAATGTCCCGCTACAAAAAAGTAACTGGCAATACATGTATTTCAAGTATTATAAGTGGAAGGGATCAGTCGGGAAATGCCCTTAAAGGCCACAGGCATATTTTCATTATGCCTCTAGACCTCGATTATGACGGTTTCCTAGATCATGTGCTTATAGAATCAAAGGCAACATTTAATGTTGATGAAGTTAGAACTCTTAGTTCTTTTAAAACTCTTTGGCAGAGAAATGGAGAACCAATAAGATTCATACCAGTTCAATATGGCATGAGAAATGAGATAGTTTTACCTCATCGCGTTAATGGAGAAAGCTTGGTTTTTCTGAGTGAGACTCCAGTTGTTCTAACTCGACATTACAGAAAGGGGAGAGGTGACAGAGAAAAATGGATTAAAGACGAGCTGAGGCATGAGGCATTAAACCATGGACTTCCGGAGCCGGTCTCAATTTCATTTGTCAGGAGGCTGGAAAGAAAAGGTCACAGTTTTGATTGGATTGAGTTCAGAAGAGGCAGGAAAGGAGATCCTGATCAGTTGGGATATGGTTTCAGACTCGAATTCGAGAAACCAGTTAAGGGGCCCATATCAATGGGGTATGGAGCACACTACGGGCTTGGTTTGTTCATGCCGGAAAGACAATAGATGAATAACGACAATGATAACAATGAGGATGTTCCAGATTTACTTCCCGTAAGGATGCTAAATGAATTCTCTTTTTGTGAGAGATTGTTTTATCTTGAATGGGTTCAGGGAAATTTTGAGGATTCCGCGGATACCATAGAAGGAAGGAAGGCACATAGAAATGTGGATAAAATTTCCGGAAATTTACCTGAAACCGATTCTCTTGAACCCGATGAAGAATTCCAGGTCACTTCAGTTCTTTTGTCGGGTAGCAAATCAGGGCTTATTTCAAGGCTTGACCTGATAGAAGTATCAAATGGATATGTTTCTCCAGTTGAGTATAAAAAGGGAACGCCGTCAAATTCTGGAGATGGAGTTTGGTACTCAGACCGTATTCAAATCTGCGCCCAGGCCATTATTTTAGAAGAGAATGGATATAGTTGCAAAGAAGGAGTCGTCTACTACTCTTCTTCAAAGAAGAGAATAGTTGTTCCAATAACCAAAGAACTGATTGGTGAAACACTGGAACTTAGAGGTAAAGCTTTGCTTTTGGCCAGATCTGGAAAAATTCCAAGTCCCCTTGTTGACAGCCCAAAATGTCCAGGCTGCTCCCTGGTCGGCATATGTTTACCTGATGAAACGAATTCTTTTACGGACAAAAATATTTACGGATCAATTGATGAACCAAGAAGGCTCTACCCCGCAAGGGATGACGCTCTTCCTGTTTACATACAGGATCAAGGGGCTTATGTTTCTAAGAAAAATGAGGAACTCGTGATTAAGATCCGGGATAAACCAGTTGAAAGCGTCAGGCTTATGAATGTATCTCAATTATCGCTTTTTGGGAATGTACAGATCTCTACACAATCTGTGCATGAATTGTGCAAGAGAGGCATACCTATCAATTATTTTAGCTATGGAGGCTGGTTTTATGGCTTTACCCAGGGGATGGGCCATAAGAATGTTGAACTCAGAGATAAACAGTATTCAGCATCAAAAGATGCTGCTTTTTCCCTGAATATTTCAAAGAATATAGTCGATGGAAAAATACGAAACTCCAGAACTCTCTTGAGAAGAAATTCGAAGGTACCGGTTGATAATGCACTAAAAGAAATGCAAAAATGGATAAATTCTATAAAAAACGCATCGAATTTTCAAGAATTATTGGGAATAGAAGGCATGGCAGCCAGAACCTACTTCATGCATTTTAATGACATGCTAAAAACCAGAAACGATGGATATAGATTTGACTTTGAATCCAGGAATAGAAGACCACCAAGAGACCCGGTGAATTCTATGCTTTCTTATGTATATTCAATGCTAGTTAAAGATTTTACTATCACTCTGTTAGCAACTGGATTTGATCCTTTTCTTGGATTCTATCATAGACCAAGATATGGTAGACCTGCACTTGCACTGGATATGATGGAGGAGTTCAGATCAGTAATAGGAGATTCCACGGTTATAAGTATGATTAATAATGGCGAAATAAATGAAAGTGATTTTATTGAGCGATCAAATTCCGTTACAACAAAACCTGATGGTAGAAAAAAAATTATCGGAGCATATGAACGCAGGATGGATTCCCTGGTTACACATCCATTGTTCGGATATCAGATCAGTTATCGCCGAGTTCTGGAAGTTCAAGCAAGGTTACTTGGTCGATTCCTTTCCGGAGAGATAGAAACGTTTCCAACTTTTTTGATAAGGTGAACAAAATGAGAAATCGATATATTGTATCGTATGATGTTTCGGACCCAAAAAGACTCAGGACGGTCTTCAACATTATGAAAGGTTATGGAGACCATCTTCAACTTTCTGTATTTCTCTGTGAGCTGTCCCTGAAAGAAAAAGCAATTTTACTTTGGAAATTGGAAGAAGTAATCAATCACAATGAAGACAGTATTATGATAGCTGGAATTGGAAGTGTTGAAAGCAATACATTTAAAAAGTTAGAATTTATCGGAACCCATAAAATAATATCCGATAGAAAGGCAGTAATCGTTTAAGATGAATGAAATAATCATTAGTCAATGTATGAAATGAAACCAGATTTCCGGTATTGGTGAAAACATCTCTTTATATGGCGGGAGGAGCGTTTTATAATATAAATGCTGAAGAACTCACCATTATCGATAATATAAAGTCCATAATATCGAGAACTGAGGTACCGAAAATCTATACTGATTGCATGAGTTCTTAATTTAATCTGAAATAGCTTATTATTGATATAGTATAATAGTAATCTGGACTACTTTTTACAGTTAACGTGTTACCTCTCGAAATGTTTAACTTAAAATTTGTATACGGTTATTAGGGATCGTTGGAAGAGTTCTTAAATAGGACTAAATCGATAATAAAGGCTATTTAAACCAGTTTCCATGAATGAAAATTCATGGCTCTATTGAAGCGGAATTATACAATAGCTCATCGGACGGATATGCGATGTTTCCATGAATGAAAATTCATGGCTCTATTGAAGCAGTGAACGAAACCGAAGTGTACGGCAAAATATTTAAGTTTCCATGAATGAAAATTCATGGCTCTATTGAAGCCCCATCCTCAACGAGCATAACGACCTTCCTAATCCAGTGTTTCCATGAATGAAAATTCATGGCTCTATTGAAGCATAGGTAGGCGTCGACTCCTAGGAATTTTAGGCTTATGTTTCCATGAATGAAAATTCATGGCTCTATTGAAGCTATAATTGATAACATTCATTTATTTTTACATCTGAGGTTTCCATGAATGAAAATTCATGGCTCTATTGAAGCGTAGATGGGTCGCAATTAACGACAGACCAACTTCAGAGTTTCCATGAATGAAAATTCATGGCTCTATTGAAGCGATAGTATTGTTAGAGAAGTCCCAATGTACTCTACTGTTTCCATGAATGAAAATTCATGGCTCTATTGAAGCACATCCTTGACCATGCCGTCAGGGCAACGGACGGGTATGTTTCCATGAATGAAAATTCATGGCTCTATTGAAGCTTACTTGTCCGCTCATGTGTCCGAAGGAGTCCGCTCATGTTTCCATGAATGAAAATTCATGGCTCTATTGAAGCTTACAATGGATTATCTAAATTTGAATTTCTTAATCATGTTTCCATGAATGAAAATTCATGGCTCTATTGAAGCAGTATGGAATATTTGATTACTCTCCTTGTTTCGGCCGTTTCCATGAATGAAAATTCATGGCTCTATTGAAGCGGGCTTGCTAGTGTAAAGGAGTGCGTTTACCATCCCTGTTTCCATGAATGAAAATTCATGGCTCTATTGAAGCATAGTGGATGGCGAAACATCTAACACATCATCCTTACGTTTCCATGAATGAAAATTCATGGCTCTATTGAAGCCAACAGAGAACAGCCAGTGGATATAAGGGAAAGCCGTGTTTCCATGAATGAAAATTCATGGCTCTATTGAAGCCGTTTATCCCTATGTTGATGTCTTCTTCTTGTTTTGTGTTTCCATGAATGAAAATTCATGGCTCTATTGAAGCACGATACGCAGTAGAAATCGCCACCTACACAGAGAGACGTTTCCATGAATGAAAATTCATGGCTCTATTGAAGCTCTGTTGGCCTTCAACCTGACGCATCGCCGGACCTAAGTTTCCATGAATGAAAATTCATGGCTCTATTGAAGCGAAATCCAGCAATAACATACACATGAGATTGTAACTTGTTTCCATGAATGAAAATTCATGGCTCTATTGAAGCTAAAAAATCTGATTATAATTTTAACAATTTTTTAACTAGTTTCCATGAATGAAAATTCATGGCTCTATTGAAGCTGCGCATATGAAGGACGAGATGGGCAGGGGACTCTGGGAGTTTCCATGAATGAAAATTCATGGCTCTATTGAAGCTACTTTACAGCTGCCATATATTCGTCATCATTTTTCCAGTTTCCATGAATGAAAATTCATGGCTCTATTGAAGCGTGTTCGCTGGAACGAGTTTCTTGCAGAGTTCCAGAAAGTTTCCATGAATGAAAATTCATGGCTCTATTGAAGCTAAACCACAGGCCTGTTGGATCCAACCTGTGTGACCTGGGTTTCCATGAATGAAAATTCATGGCTCTATTGAAGCGGGGATGACCCGATCCAGGGAGGGACATCCATTATTACGTTTCCATGAATGAAAATTCATGGCTCTATTGAAGCAGGGAAATTATGGCGCTTATAATTCCCATTATCACCCCGTTTCCATGAATGAAAATTCATGGCTCTATTGAAGCGCTGGAATAGAAATACCGGTCAACCTCGACATGAGAGTTGTTTCCATGAATGAAAATTCATGGCTCTATTGAAGCTCAATACCCTATAGGGTTAATTTCTGACCTTCAGATCGGTTTCCATGAATGAAAATTCATGGCTCTATTGAAGCACTTTCAATCCTAGTAAGGTTCGATTTTAATTATGTCGTTTCCATGAATGAAAATTCATGGCTCCTTTTTGTCAATTTTCAAAAATAGCTATCTAGGGTTTGATTTTTCCCACCAGAATTAAAGGTATCTAATTTATGTTGTCCCGAGTTTTCTTCCAATATAGATATCTCCGATTTTATTCCCTCCAAAACCCTGTTCAAAGTTTCTTCCAGTCTTCTTGCATAATATTCCCAGTCTGGTTTATATTCAAATTTAGAACCATCAACAAAAGGCTCAACTTCCTGAGGTGTTTTTTTGCTATTGGTGACTATCCACGATACCTTCATACCAGGGATAAATGTCTCTCCCATTTCCATTAACTTCTTTGCAACTCGCACGTTTGCTAATGATTTTTCATCTGCATAGGATTTGAATGGTTTAACGCTTCTTGATATTACGAGTTTTTCCATTGGTATGTCCGAATCACCGTGTAAAACCTTTTCCACTATTTCTTTTGCAAATTCAACTGCCTCATCCACCTTTCTTTCCATTATGAGATCAAAAACCTTTGTAAGAGATTCACTTTGAAGATCGAATGAATCTGTTCTTCTGGTCTCATAACCTCTTATGAATATCTCTCCTGCTTGATCTTTAGGGAATATGATTTTCCCTGCATATCTTTTCTTGGCCCCATGGGAGAAGAATGGGTCAATGACTTTTTCAAATTCTATGGTTACATCCTCTTCTGTGGATATTCTTTTTGACAAGTTTTCCCCTAGGTTCACGATATCCTCATATTCAGTCAGTCCGGATTCAATGAATATGCTGTCTGTGTCTCCGTATATCACCTTATATCCATCCTTTTCCAGTCTTGATATAAGGGATTTAATTGTTTCCCGGGCAAATGATGTGATGGCGCTCCCAATTTCAAGATTAGTGAATCTGTAAAACGAAGAGGCAAGAACGCCATAAAAGGTGTTCATTAAAATCTTAAGTGCCCCCTGAACACCATCATAATAATTTCTTTCTTCTTCGGTATTTGATGACCTCATCGTTTTCTTGACGGCATCCCTTTCATTCATCAACTGCCTGAGTAACCTCGGGACAAGCCCTTCCTTTACGCTCCTGTCCAGGAATTTTACACCGGTTGGAGCGACGATGGTCCCTTCTGGACTTAATGTGGTGAAACATACGTTATATTTCATAATCATTGACGGATACATGCTCTTGAAGTCAAGAACTATCACATTATCATATAAACCGGCACCAAGTGAGTGAACGTATCCACCCTCTATTGGATTGGATTTCTTTACCCTGAATGTCATGGGTACTGCAATGTTTTCCCTATCAGCTTTCCTTATGAGAAGAGAATCCACGTAATTGCTTGTTCCCCCGTTGGTGACATCTTCAAGAGGAAGCTTAGTAACTGTTGACATGAACATATTCCTGTCAAGGACCCTTATTTTGTTGAATATTAGAAGTGTAAGATAAGAGTCCTTGATGCAATACTGTATAACTTCGTCCTTCCTGTTTTTCCATTCCTCTTCAATCTTCAACCTGTTAATATTATCTTTACCCTCTCCAAGAAGCTCCTTTGAAACATAATTCAAAGTTTCGTGCTTTGGATGCAGTATCTTTTTTACTCCCCACCATGTATCAGATAGTATTCTTCCATGAACCCTCCAGAACTGGTTCATGATTCTTGTTGGGGATGTAAAGTCCCTTCCGATTCTGAATTGCATCCTGTGAAGTTTCATCCTGAATTCCAGGACAGGTAAGTCATAACCATCGATATTGTAACCTGTAATAACATCAGGATCTTCATTTTTCAAAAGGTCAAGGAAACCCTGCAGTATGTCTTTTTCTTCCCCATCTATGAAGCCTTTCCTGATCTCTCCTCCCTGGTAAAATGTATACCCGATTACGAATATCTGCCCGTAGTCTTCGTTTTCTTCTTTCATTATTGCATTTTCAATGTCGAAACTTAATATTTTTAGATCAGGGTTGAAATCCGGGGCGTTCTCTATTTTTGAAATTTTAATAATAACATCTGTGGTGTATTTTAACCTGTCTTCAGGAGATTCTTCCCCCTCGATCATTACACATGAACCAAGATCGAGATCGTATATGAACCTGTGATGAAATGGTATGTCTGCCGCCATTGCAACTGTCCCGGTTCCACACAATTGTCTCAGTTCGGGAACTTTCCAGGGAGATTTTACGGTTATTCTCTTTACTGGTTTGTATTCTCCGTCAACCCAGAGCACCTTATCTTCCATTTTAACAAATTCAAGGTTATTTTTATATTTGAATACACAGGATTCAGATGGATCAACAATATCAAAATATGGTTTGAACCCGGAATAAAGTGCAGTAACTGATTTACCCTCCGGAGTCTTTCCGT
>Ga0078972_1008827_pt1 | contig 20594 bp, 18 predicted proteins | sample YelNatPaOPGAMG01_FD_67568 | JGI IMG/M metagenome (GOLD analysis project Ga0078972, IMG submission 67568) | Hot spring thermophilic microbial communities from Obsidian Pool, Yellowstone National Park, USA - OP-RAMG-01 (SPADES assembly) (version 2) | ecosystem: Environmental > Aquatic > Thermal...
CCCTTGTGTATGAATCTCTTGATCGTATGAGACGACGGAAGCTCGAAAAACGCAAAAGTGAAATAAAAGAGCGCATGAAAAAGTGTATCCCAGGCGATGACGAATATAAACAGCTTGCCACGGAGCTAATGTCTCTCGGCCGCGTGTTGCACAAATAACCATGACAATCCCAAGAAAAGGAGAAGTCCTCAATGATTGACGCCAAGACTCCATTGGAGTTCAAACCCCTGTTCGATCTCGCTCGTACTCGGAAGTATTTGACGTATGACGAGATAAACGAACTGCTGCCTTCCCATATCATCGGGGCTGAACAAATCGATGAACTTCTCATCAAGATCATGGCGGACTACAACGTGGAGCTAGTGGCCTCCGAGAAAAAGATTCCCATAACCGAAAAGAAGGTACAAGCGCTAGACGACGACAAACCAGAAGAAGATGAAGAAGACGAAGAGATTATAGCCGACCCGGACGCGGTTGTACGTGGAAACGACCCTGTGAAGATGTATCTCCACGAAATGGGATGCGTCTCTCTGCTGACCCGCGAGGGGGAAGTGGAAATTGCAAAAAGGATAGAACAGGGCGAGCAGCAGGTCTTTGGAGTGATTATCGAATGCCCAGTAACCATCAAAGAGGTCCTCGCCCTGGGCGACAAACTGAGGAAAGGCTCTATCAGACTCAAGGAAGTCATCAAAGGGTTCGACGACGAGGAAGTGGCAGAGGGCGACGACTCGACAAATGTGGAGAGAGTTCTCAAACTGATAGATGAAATGAAGGAGTACGACGCCAAGTATCACAGCCTGCTGGACAAGCGAAACTCCCTGGGACCCGATGCGCCTCAAGACGTCATCGCGCAGATGGACCAAGAAGTCGCCGCAGCCAAAGAACAAGTGGTCGCATGCCTCCGAAGCATTAACCTCAATACGAACATGATTGACCACATAGCGGGCAAATTGAAGTTCCTCGTGCAAAAACTAGAGGCTGCGAAAGACGAGTTATGGGCCGTTGAATACGAGCTCAAGGCGTCAACGGATGAAGTACGCAAGAAAATTGACTTCCTCAAGAACTTGATCGAACAGAAAAAACCCATAAAAAAATACACCCACCTCTCTCCCCAGAGGATCCTGGAACTCGAGAGAAAGTTTGAAAATGGGATGCGCAAGATACAAAAGCTCCGCGCCGAAGCTGGCATGGATGAGGACAATTTGGTGAGGGCCCTAGAGTCGTGCCGCCAAGGTGAGTATCTTGCGCGAAAGGCAAAATCAGAACTTGTGCAGGCAAATCTTCGGCTCGTGGTAAGCATCGCAAAAAAATACACCAACAGAGGCCTGCAGTTCCTGGACCTGATTCAGGAAGGAAATATAGGTCTAATGAAGGCGGTGGACAAGTTCGAATACCAGCGCGGGTACAAGTTCAGCACATACGCCACATGGTGGATAAGGCAAGCCATCACTCGCGCCATCGCCGACCAAGCCCGCACCATCCGCATTCCCGTCCACATGATAGAGACTATCAACAAATTGATAAGAACCTCGCGATACCTCGTCCAGGAATATGGTCGTGAGCCCACGCCGGAGGAAATTGCCGAAAAAATGGAGTTTCCTTTGGAAAAAGTGCGGAAGGTGTTGAAAATTGCCAAGGAGCCCATATCTCTTGAAACCCCGATAGGCGAAGAAGAGGATTCCCATCTTGGCGATTTTATTGAGGACAAGAAAATCCTGTCGCCTTCGGACGCGGTTGTTGGCATGAGCCTGACCGAACAAACAAGGAAGGTCTTGGCCACTCTGACTCCCCGTGAAGAGAAAGTGCTTCGCATGCGGTTCGGAATAGGAGAACGGGCCGACCACACGCTCGAGGAAGTTGGCCAAGATTTCGACGTCACACGGGAAAGAATTCGTCAAATCGAGGCAAAGGCTTTGAAGAAGTTGAGGCATCCTTCAAGAAGCAAGAGGTTGCGGCCATTTATTGAAGGCTGACGAGGGTTGGGAAGCGGCTTTCAAGCTGGTCTTCCTCCGGCTCCCCATCGCCGGGACGGGCTTATCGGGCCAGCGAATGAGCGCAACCCGCCCTGTCTCACATACGAAAAGCGAAAATCATGAATATTGCGCCGGACTACAAACCTAAACTGCGCAATGTTGAACCATTTGCGGCTGCCTATCAGGGAAGAAACGTCATCGGTCTGAAGGACCCACTCCGGTTGTCTGAGAAAATGGTGTTTGTTCCGCACGAGACCCTGCCGCTGCTGGCAATGTTTGACGGCGCGCATACGCTCAGGGATATCCAAGCCGCCTTGACTGCTCGAGCGGGGCGAATCGTATTCCTCGACGAAATCCAAGGCATCCTCGACATACTCAATCAGGCGTACCTTCTCGAAGGGCCGGCGGCAGATGATGCGGTCAGAAAGAAAACTCAAGAATACAGAGACAGGCCGTTTAGGCCCGCTTCTCATGCAGGAATTTCGTACAGCGACGATCCGGAAAAACTTACGCAAGAACTAGATGCTTTTTTTGACCCAGCGAACGGCGGGCCAGGGAAACCCGACCTGTTTTCTCAGCCTCGCAGACCCGTGGGTCTGGTTGCCCCACATATCGACATCAGGGCCGGTGGTTTGAGCTTTGCTCGAGCCTATCACGCATTGGCAACAGGCCAGCCCTCTGACGTCTACGTCATCTTGGGAACGGGACACGCCGGCGTGCAAAACATGTTCACCGCCGGCACCTTGGATTTCCAGACGCCGCTGGGAACGGCAAAGGTGGATTCTCGCATCATTTCTCTCCTCTCCAAGGAACTTGGAAAAGACGCCGCAGAGGAAGAAATCCTCCATGAGACTGAGCATGTCATAGAGTTTCAAGTGGTGTTTCTTCAGCATCTCTTTCGAGACCGACATGATTTCACGATTGTACCCGTGCTTTGTTCCCTGTCGCACCGCATATTCGACTCAAATGATTCTTTCTCCGAGCAGAAGCAAGCCTTCTACGCCTTTTGTTCTGCGCTGCGCAACGCGTGTCGTCAATCTGGCAAGACGGTCTGTTTCATAGCGAGCGCTGATTTGGATCACATCGGTCCCCGTTATGGCGACCAATTCGTCCCTCACCAGGCCGCAGTGAACGCCTCGTTGGAAAAAGACGGCGAGATGCTTGGTTATTTACGACAACTGTCCGTTGATTCTTTCATTCGGTGCATCGCATCTGAAGGCGATGCGCGAAGAGTCTGTGGTTTTTCACCCATCGTCACAATGATGCACGCCATGGAGGCGTCTCGGGCAGAAACGTTGAGCTTGGATTTTGCCTACGTCGATGACAGAAAGAGCTTTGTCACCTTCGGGGCTATGGTATTCTACTGAGAGGCCATACTGCTTAGTCGAGAGGACGCCTAGGCTTCCGTCGGGCATTGCCATGGGCCTCGCCTGAACCCTTTTTCCCCAGCCCTTACGAAATATCAATGGAACCCTAACTTGACAGGGATGCTCATAACGAGTAATAGCTATGGCCGACTACTCAGGGTGCAAGAGTTCTACTCTCGCACTACCGATTAAGGAGATGGACCCTCAGAGAGACCGTCACCCGCCAACGCAAGCCGCTGCTTCAGAGAATTTTTCATGACAGGAATGCAGAATACTGGGTGGAGCAACCAAGGGGTTCGTTTCTTTAATGAGGAGGAGGAAATGGAAATAGTAGCCAACATCCCTACGCCTGAAGAATGCGCCTCGCAGATTCTTGATTACACAGGTCACATCGTAGAACCAGAGGCTGCGGGAGAACTTTGGCTCAAAATCCTGCAGCACAAATGGTTTCTCTCCGAAAAACTGGGGCGAGATGTGGGCATAAAAGTGGCCTGCTTGGACTTTTTTGAAAACACGCAGGCCAATCTGCCAGATGTGCGCGAAGAAGAGATCGCGCGTATCTTGCGAGAACTGGGCGGTACATTGGTGGACCGCAACATTTGGGACACGATCTCAGATACACAGCCGCCCAAGAAAATCGTTGAGAAGAGGATTATATTGCCGCTGACGAAGGTGGATCTCGCTCGCAAACACGGCGTGGTGCCCCCCAAAACAATCATCTTTTTCGGCCCTCCTGGAACCGGCAAGACGCATTTTGTCCGAGCCATAGCCGGAGTGCTCAAATGGTGGTATGTCGAGGTGAGCCCAAGCGATCTCATGGCCGACGGGCAAGACCGCTTAGGATTGAATCTCAAGGCGCTCATGGAAAAGGCAACACGTCTGGAAGAGGCTGTCATATTTATTGACGAATTCGAAGAGATCGCAGCGAGCCGCGACAACGCGAGCAGAATGGACAAGTCCATTACCAATGAGTTCTTGAAGCAGGTGCCGATCCTCAAGAAACGTGGGGGTAAAATACTCCTCATCTGCGCGACCAATTACATTCGTGAGCTGGATGCGGCTCTGCTGCGACCCGGCCGGTTCGATTGCATCATCCCCGTCGGCGGATTGGATCATGCGGGTCTTAAGACGATCTTTGACCACTACCTCTCTCAAACAAATGCAGGAGAAGTGGATTCGGACAGGATCGTCTCGCTCATCCCGTTCTACACCCCTGCGGACATTGAGTATCTTTTTCAAAAGGTGACCCACGCCGCTTTTGAGCGAGAACTAAGCCTTGGTCGAGATTATCAAATTACCACGGATCTCTTCCTCGAGAAGATACCCGAGGTAAAACCATCGCTGACCGACAAGATCATCGCAGAGTTCGAGCGAGATTGTCGAGAATTCACGCGATATTGAGAAATCATGCAATGGCCATCCCAGGGTCGCCCTCAAAAAGACGATTCAGCAGCGCCTTTCGCAGCAGCCCTCGATGGCGTATACGCGCTTTTTTCTTGATCCTGGCGCTGCTGCTGGCCAGGTATGGCCAATGCGAAGAAAACCACTCCGAAATCGAAACGCAAGTGCTGCGCGTCGTCAGCGCCAAATACGCCGGTTATTATCACAAGCCCTGGAAAGCGCCGGATTTTGTCACCACTAAGAGCAGCGGCTTTTTCTTCGAGGATGAAACAAATTTTCCCGGCCGCAGGGGGCTCATACTCACAAACGCCCATGCTGTGTCCATGGCCCAAAGCATCCAGGTGTCTAATGGCAGAGAAAAGAGACAGTACAACGTCACTCCTTTGGGAATTTGCAATTCAGCGGATTTTGCCATACTCGAAATGAGCAATGAAGAGCTTGACGCCTACGAACGGATCAACGGACCGATACACCCCATGCAGTTAGGGGACAGCGACGCCCTGCGCGTCGGAGACAAGGTCACCGGCTGGGGGTACCCGTTAGGTGGAGAGAGCCTTAGCAAATCCGAACAAGGGGAGATAAGTCGTATCGAGGTGAGTCGGTACTCGTACTCGCTTGACAGATGGCTCATGATCCAGGCGTCTCTTCAACAAAACAGAGGAAATTCAGGCGGTCCTGTCTTGAAAGACGGCAAAGTGGTGGGGATAGCCTTTCAAGGGATGAGGATCAGCGACCGGATTAACTATTTTATACCCATAAATCTTGTCAAAAATTTGATCCCGCTCCTGGATAAACAGCACCTTATACCGTCGTGGTTGTACGTAGTGCAGCCCCTTTTCCCACGACTCAAAGAATACTTTGGGCTCAGTCGCGATCAAGGCGGCGTCCTTCTAGACTACATTATCCCGGAGGGCGGGCCCTACCGTTTCGGACTGCGCAACCATGACATCCTCCTCGCCATAGAGGATCACGACATAGACAACTACGGCGAGATTTATTTCGAGCCGCTCGCGCAAAAAATACATTTTTCGGAGGCGCTAAATCGAAAAAAGGTGGGCGACCCGCTCCACATCAAGGTGCTGAGACAAGGGCAGGTCGTCGATATAAAAGGAAACGTCACGCCCGGGCTCCCAAGGCTGGTGTCTAGGATTTTTTCTCGTCCAAATTATTTTATATTCTCTGGTATAGGCTTTGTGGAATTGACCCTCAATTGTATAGACAATCTGGGCAAGTCAGGCGACGCATTTAGGGCGAAGTATGCAGATGGTCTGCCCTCCCGGCCAAATGAAAAGATTGTCATTATATCAGAAGTATTTCCCGAATACGGCCTGAGTGAAAGCGCCGCATACCTCCGCAGGGTAGAAAAAATTAACGATAAACGCGTCCTCAATGTGAAGTCGCTTTACGCCGAGCTCATGGATTACAAGAAGAGGGGAGAATCGAGAGTGCTGCTCACATTGGAAGGACATCTCGTGCTCCCCCTTGACTTGCAGAACGCGTCGACCTTAGACGCAGAAATTCAGAATAAGTACGGCATCCTTTACATGATGACGCCGGGCGGTCTTCACAACTGACTGGCCTCCGCACATCCTTGGCCAATGAGGCCATAAGGCTAACAGGTAATCCTCTTTTCGAATTCCTCCCAAAGGACTTCCGCCATTTCTTCGCCGACCTCAGCCCATTCCTGGTTTATCTGACTCAAATGCGCCGACAAATTACCCGTCCAATGGGACTTGTCCGATTCCATAAAGTAGTGAAGGAAGCTCCCATAGAGCCCTTCGTACATGTACGGAGTCACCCTTTGCATATCTCTCACAAATGTCTGTGCTCGTTGACTCGATCTCATTGGCACCTCCCCTTCGAGCGCGCCAAATACCGCTTCGCTCTTCCTGATTCTGTCGATAGTAGTGACAACCTCCGTAAGTTTTACACATCCTACACACATATATGTGCACGTATGTCGCGTCTGCAAACCCCCGCGCGGCTCCTCGCGTCACAAAGAGTTCGTGGAAATTCTCCCAAATTTATCAAGGGATTGCTTCTCTTCGTTTGCAATGAGGCGTCAACAACCTTTTTTGGGATTGCGAGGAGCCCAACGCGCCGCGGCAATCTCAGCTCACCTCAATCGAGCGCAGAGACTTATAGCGGTTCTCGAAAGTAAACGCGAATTCCATAGTGCCTAGACGCATTGATTTCTACGAGCTCAGATTGCCACGTCGCCTTCGGCTCCTCGCAATGACAATGTTTTCTTGCGTGTCATTGCGAGCGAAGCGAAGCAATCTCGTGACAACTTGTGAGAACGACTATATGGCCGATGCGCGTTTCTTCGAGAATCACTCTACAGGGGCATGTCAACGTGTTCAGAAATCCGATGACGTGCAACGTCTGTCATTCCTTGCGAAGGTCTGAATCCAGTCGTGCAGTTGCGATGTAAATCAATCCAGCCCCAGCAACCGAGCCGCGTTATCCCAGAGCAGTGCAGACAGAGTGGTCTCTTTCAAAGGCAAATTTCTGATTTTTTGGACCTGGTCGGCGATGGACACTACCTCAGTAGGCCAGTCGCTCCCAAACACAAATCTGTCCGCGTATCGCTCGAGCTTGGGAATGGCCGAAAGCAATTGCTGCGGTGGGATCCCTGAAATATCGATGTATAGATTCTTGTGACGGGTCAGCAGCCATTGCGATTCCTTGTACCAGAAGGGTCGTCCTGCATGGCATGCCACGATGGGAAGCATGGGGAAATCTTCCGCGATGTCATCGAGGAGGAGGGGATGTGCGTAGCGAATGCGCGTATACGGAAACAGCGAGGTTCCTGTGTGAAACATCACCGGAATGCCGTAGTATTGCGCGGCTTCATAGCCGGAAAGCAATCTCTCATCATTCGGATAGTAATGGCCATACGACGGCAGCAGCTTGAGCCCTTTGCAGCCAAGCTCTTCCACGCAGCGCTGTACCTGGTCTCCCGCAGGTGTGGACGAGTCCAGATCGATGGAACCAAAGGGAATGAGCCCAGGAAAGTCCCTGCAAAAATTTGCCGTAAACTCGCTCGGAATGATCCCGGTGACGCGCGGCGAATATTCGGAGAGAACCACCGCGTAGTCAACGCCCTGGCTCTTCAAGTACTCGAAGAACGCCTGAGGAGAAAGCGTGTCCATGAAATCGAGGGCGTGGGGCGCCAGCCTCTGGGACAAATAGTCGATCATATGTCTGGTGAGATGCTCACGCCTGCCAAGATGTATGTGAAAATCAATAATACCCATGCCTTCGCTCCTGATTGATTGCATGGCCCATCGTCATGCTCAAAAGGTCACGAGATTGCTTCGCTTCGCTCGCAATGAAATCTGAGGGCTTTTTATCATCGCGAGGACCCGAACGCGACGCGGCAATCTCGGCCATCATGAATCATGAGTCAAGCCCTTATCTCATTCGTGTGCGCTTTCGAGAACCGCTACAGCCAAGACCCCAAAACAGCCGCCGAGCAAGCCAACAGATGCTGCGGACGACATAGTCATGACGCGCTATCGCGTGCAGCCGTGTGTAACATCCACCATCTTTCCGTTCATTGCAAGCCTTGGTTCCAAGAGATCACAGAGGGGTCGTAATGCCGTCTGCGCGTATTCGCCAGAAATGCCAAGCCATCATTAAGGTCATGGCTGCCGGCAGTCCAAGGACATGCCAGGCATAGAGCCTTGCTATGGTGATATCGTGCGGTTCTGGAGGCCCCAAGGCAATGGCCGACAAGGACTGGCCGATGAAAGGGATGCTAGCGGCCAAATTCCCGGCTATTGTCCATGCCCAGAGTCCTCTGTCGTCCCATACTAGGAGATAGCCGGTGAAATCGACAAAGAATGTCATGACGAGGAGAGCGAGTCCGAGGAGCCAGTTCCACTGCCGAGGCGGCGCGTAGGCCTTGGTGATGAAAACGCGGACCGTATGCAGCGCCACGAGAACGACCATTGCCTGACCAGCCCAATAATGAATGTTGCGTATGAAAAACCCGTACGGCGCAATATGACTGATGTATTGGATTGATGGATAGGCCTGTGACGAGTGCGGGATGTAATACAAGGCGAGAAGGATGCCGGAAGCGACCTCGATCACAAACATCCATAGCGCAAGTCCCCCCAAGCACCATGTGTATGTGACGCGAGTCGAACGTTCATCAATGAAACGGGGATGCAGATGAAGAACGAAGTTTTTCTTGGAAGCCTTGTTCAAGAAACAGCGGCGCTCCTACCCACGCCTACGCCCTTGTGATCCTGTGTACGCGCCCACAGAGGTCGCGCTGGCCCTGCCGAGCGCGCTATTGTCGAGAAGACGGCCTCTCTGAAACCTTAAAGGTGCTTGCGTTCTCTTCCTCAAGATACAACTCGATCATTCGCTTTGACGCGGGGCCTTTCTTCACGAACCCCTGCGCATCGAATTCGCTGCCATGGCAAGGACATTCGAAAACCCTACGGCTTGGGTTCCAATTAGGTTTGCAACCAAGATGCGGACATTTGTCGTCAAGAACGGTCACCGCTTCGTGGTCTCTGGTTTTTACAAGCCACACCCCAGCGTCTGCAACGTGCAGAGGAGACCCTTCTTCGACTCGGGAAAGCACCTCTTTGGGCAGCTCACGTTTGCGATTTACCGCAAATCCAAACGCTGCGAATCGTCCCGCTCCCCACACGGTCGCGAGAGAAAACAACCCAGAGCAGAAGAGCAAGAAGGTCTTGAGGAAAGATCGTTTCGTCATGTTAACGATCCTCAGATGCAGCCCAGGCTCCTCAGCCGACTCTTTTGCCGATCCGAGCCTCGGATTCTCTTGATTCAACTGGTGGTGGTACGGTGAGCCGACGGCAACGGCCCGGATTATAGATGCCGTTGGCCGTCGCGCTCACTGCAACTCAGCAGCCCTGGCTGGGCAGCTTTACGGGTTTTTTTGCAGCCCCTTGCGCCTTCAATTCTTTTTCGGCGTCGGCTTTGGTCGGAAACGGTCCTTTGACGATGGATTTGGCGTCTGCGGGTTTTTGATCGACAACGGAAACCTTACCTGCAGCGTCTTTCACCACATAAAATTCTGCTGCCACGGCCACTGAAGTCAATACAAAGGCGAACAGCGCCGCCGCTATACATACCGACCGAATCATTTTCCGCATATCCTATACCTCCTTAGATAGACTAGGTGAGCGACCGGGCTCACTCTTCTCGAAACGCTTGGATCATTTATCATAAGGGTGCCATTTTTCCCCGAGCCGCGCAAGCACAAAGGCTATCAGGGCCATGACAACGATGGCAGCGGCCATAATTTCTTTCGATGTCCCGAAAATTTGCCAAAGCGTGATTCTCCCCATGTCGAAGCTCTTGTAAAATGACCCCCAGACAGGAAAGCCGAGAGCAAAAATCCACATGCCCACGATCATCCCCACGAGAAAAACCAAGCTGTCGATTTTTCCCGATACCAGGCCGACAACTGCAGTCCCCGGGCAATAGCCGCCTATTACAAACCCTAGCCCAAAGAGGACGCCGCCCACGATCTGAGGCAGTAGATATGTTTTCAGCAGTGAATATTCCAGGAGAACGCTGTAGTCGAAGAGTCCTATCCAACTCAACGCAATGAGTCCCACCATTGCGGTGCAGATTGCGGAAAACATGACCCGCAGCACTCGCATATCTCGAAAGTAAAAGATGTTGGTTAAATTCCTCGAGTCGCCGAATCCTGCTCTTTCCAGGACAAAACCAAAGAAAAAGCCTATCACGAGGGCAATCCACAAATTCGTCGCGACGCTAAAATCGTTCAGCATAGCCAATGGGCCGGTCATGACCATTCCCTCCTCACAAAATACGCAGCGATAAACGCGGTTGCAAACACGACCATCATAAACGCCCAGCTTCCCACAGCCATGGTGGCGCCGCCAGTCAACGCCTGTCCTGAGGTGCAGCCCATCGCGAATCTCGTGCCAATGCCGCCGATTATACCGCCGATGAACGCCAGAGATAAACGGAGCCACGCGCCTGCTGTGGGGCCCTTTCCGATGCTGATGCGAAATCGCCGCGCGGTAATGACGGCGACTAACCCTCCAGCAAACACTCCCACTACTTGCACCACGATCCAGTCAACAAATGGGTGCGGCGCCCCAGGCCTGTAAAACTCCTTGAAATAGCCATTTGTTTCCACGAACTGGGGGTTGACGCCGTGGGCAACGACCGCTGCTGTCCTGGCAAACGCCCCGGAAGCTCCCAATCCCGTTCCCATAAGGTAAAAGGTGACGAGAAGCACCAACCCCAGTGCGACGCCCGCCAAATAAGGGTTCCAAAACCCCTTCGCGTACTCCGGTTCCTTCATCTCAGACCGCCTTTCTCTTGCAAGATTTCATTGCTCATGATCAGCCGCCCCAGACCGCGTCAGCGCCGCGGCCAAAGCGACACCTTCGTGTGAAAAGTTGATTTTATGCCCTGCGTCGCTTGCCGTCCAAACTCGTTTGGGCGTTGCGAGCACACCCCGAACACGCCTAATGCGCGCTGCCCTTGGGAGGCGCAGCCTCTCCTGAGGCCGACTTGAATACGACTTGCGAGGCCAGTTTTTCAGGCGCTCCGAGTTTTGCAGGTTTTGGCTCCTGCGCAACCACATCCTGCCATAAAATCGGAGCAGGGTCATTCACAGGCAGATCTTTGGGACACACCATCAACCATCGCGAGGTGAGCTGAAAGATCCCGGAAACAAGCATGGCAATCACCGCGAGAATGACCGTCGCCAAGAGCCCCGCAGTGATCATGCGTCCTCTTCGATCAGCCGCGTGATTGTTCGATGGCTTGGGGCTCGACGCTTCTTCAGCCGCCGGTCCAGCAGCAGAAACGGGTTCGGGCGCCTCCGATGTCTCGACGTCTTGCTGACTCGGATTTTCAGGATGTTCTGACATGGTACCTCTCTCCTGGGATTCTCGTTTGTATATCCATGACGTGGTATTCAAATTATCTGCGGAGGCGCGCCCGAAAAGATGATCAGGGCGCGCAGGCTCATGCCTCCGATGAGCACCAGCAAGTCAGCCCCTACGACGAGGTATTTCGGCATCTCTCCATACTCATAGTATTCAATGATACTCAAGATAAAGGGTACCACGATTCCCAAAATAACCACAAGCCCCCAAAAATAGGGACTGAGCACACCTGAGATGAGGATGCCTGCGGAGAGCGCCGCCTCGGTGGACCTTGTCAAGGACATGAACACAAAAAGCATCAACACGAGGGCTTCCACTGCGAGGAAGATGACGTGCCCAAGGGCAAAGTTAGAGAGCGTCTTTACTGTGGTAATGTCGATAATGGCGGCGCCGATCATGGCGACTGCCAGACCGGTTGACATGGCCGACGCCAGAAAGAGCACAGGCATCAACGGGGTATTCCAGAACGGCACGCCGTTGACGACCGCGATGAGCACGCCCGTGTACGTGGCCGTGGCCACTGCAAGCAAACTGCCCACGATCTCGATAAACAAGACGTACTTCTTCGCTATCTTGCCGACCACGGTGATCTCATTGAGGGCAGCGGCGTAAAGAAATGCCAGGGGAATGAAAAACGAGAGAATGATAACACCCCATGAGATCATGCTTCTTAAATTGCCCACGAGGTATATCTGCCGCCATGGCTCCCAAAAACCCGCTTCGAGATCCAACACCAGACACGCCGTCCCCACTGCCACCAACGGCCCAGCAGCCAAAGACCCCGCTCGCGCAAGCGCTTTGGACCAATCAGGCGCAAGGAGTTCACATGCAACAGCGGCGATGAACGCACCTGAACCAGCGCCGGCAAGAAACAGATAGGCAATAATCAACCACCCCCACGCGCTCTCCACCATGACTAACTCCTTTTGTAGAAAATTTTCGGCCTTGTATCCAAGTCAGGCCTCAACGGCTGAGCCCTGTGCTGGGCGATGAATTTGGAAATGTCGCTGTTGGGATCATCCAGATCGCCAAAGATACGGACCTGCGTAGGGCAGGTGGAAACACAAGCAGGCGTTCCACCCTCCCGAACCAACTCTATGCAGAATCTGCATTTTTCAACTATTCCTTCGTGGTGCTTTATGATCCGAACTTTGTACGGGCAAGCCTCCATGCAATACTTGCATCCAACGCATGTCTTCGGATTGACGAGCACGACGCCCTCCGGCGTGGTATAGGTGGCGCCAGTGGGACAAACTCGCTGGCATGGAGGATTTTCACAGTGATTGCACTGTACAGGGATGAATTCAGCCCCGTACGACGGAAAACGCCCCCTGTCCTTTGATTTGATCCAATTATACGCCTCATTGAACCTCAGTTCATTCTGATTTTGGCAGGCCACTCGGCACGCGTGGCAGCCAATGCATTTGGTCGTATCGATTGCTATTCCGTAACGCGGCATGGTTCGATCCTTCAATACCTCTGGTCCGACTCTAGGTCCATCGACCAGGTTACATTGTTCTTATGTTGAACGGCGGTCATCAGCATCCGGCTGCCTGTGATTGACGTGACAAACTGTCATGTCTTCTCGACCCGCACGATGATCTCGTTGGACATAATGTGCCCCAGGACCGGGTCGAAGTACGTCGGGAGGAAGTCGTTGTACGAAACGCCGTATCCGTACGCGGTCTGGAGTTTTCGGGCGTACACGCCATACCCGCTCGGCACGAAGATGCAATCCGGATGGATGCCTTCCGTGAGTTTGGCCCGAGCCCTTCCTTTACCCACTGAGCTGATAATGGTAGTGCAGTCTCCATCTTTAATACCCAAGGAACGCGCCCGATCCGGGTGCATCCAAATCCTCCCCAAGTCGTTGACCATGGTAATCTCTTTGAGATATGGCTGATTTATGGTGCGCGCGTGCGTGTGGTGAGCCTGCTTGCCATGAATGAGCCGGAATGAATGGGGGTCCTTTTCATCCGGCATCACAAGCGGCTCTTCCCATTCAGGCACGTCCGGCAGGCCGAAATCTTTCAAGATTGAAGACGCCATTTCCAGTTTTCCACTGGGCGTATGAAATGTGGGTTCACCGGGAGTCCATTCGCCGCCCAAATCAATCACGCCTTCTTTTTTCAACTGCTCGAGCGTTACTCCGAGCGGCGCCAAACGAGCTCTATTGTAATCTTCAAGCGTGAAGTTAAAGTACTGCCCTATGCCGAGATAAGGAGCCATTTCGATCAATATGTCTGCAAGGGGCTTCGTATCGTAAAGCGGCTTCACTACCTGCTGTCGAATGGCCACTTGTTTGGAGCTGTAACTATGGTTGGTGTGAACCACATCGTCTCGCTCCAGGTAATAGGATTCAGGTAGGATATAGTGGGCAATCGAAGCCGTTTCAGAAGGAACGTAGTCAAAGCTGACGAGCAACTCGAGTTTCTTGTACCCTTCAATGACTCGCGCAGGATTAGGATTTGTCCTCAGGGGATTGTTGTGATACACAAAGCCCCCTTTTAGCTTGCCCTGGATAGCCAGCTCTGGGATCGCTTGACTAATCCCTATGCCCATCGGCGTCAGAGGGTACCGCTCAGGATCGGCGCTCCCGTCTATCATCGGGCCTTCGACCTGCGGCGGCTCTGGATGTTTCTCCGGATCGAGCTTCCCAAGTTTTACCTTGGGATGGATGTAGAGACCGCCACGTTGGTTGAAGTTTCCAAGGAGTCCATTGACGCAGGCAACCGCGCGTACAAGCTGTAGGCTGTTTTTATATTGGGTACCCATTGCGCCGTGGTACCCGCGATGGATAACCGCATGGGGCGCTTCACGCGCAATATCATGGGAAAGTTTAATAATGACGTCTTTGGGAATGGAGGTCTTGGCTTCAGCCCATTCAGGCGTATATTGTTTTACCTTTTCAGCCCACTCGTCAAACCCTTCTGTATATTTTTCCACAAAGTCTTTTTGATAGATGCCGTCTCTGATCATCACATGGGCCATTGCCAAGAGGAGGGCTAGGTCAGTCCCCGGTCGGATCCTTACCCACTCTCGACCAAGGACCGCGGCCTCGCTGTAACGGGGATCCACGACCACAAGTCGAGCTCCTTTTTCGGCGGCCTTGGCCAAGTCGCGCACCTGCCTGAGTTGAAGACCTGCCGCAGGGTTTCGTCCTATGAAAAGGACAAAGCGCGTGTGTTCGAAGTCATGTTCCGGCTTTGCCTCGCCAATGGTGAGCCACCAACCGATGTTCCTTGGCAAAAAGCAGGTAGTACCGTGAGAAAAGACGTTGGGAGACCCGAGCGCACGCATGAATCTGTGAGTCAAATCCTCATTCCCCTCCGGATACTGAAGCCAAAAAAGGGATTGAGGCCCGTATTTCTCAGAAATTGCCTTCACGCGCTCACCAATTTCCTTGTACGCCTGCTGCCATGAGATGGGTTCGAACTTCCCGTACGCCACCCTCTTCAAAGGCGTCTTGATGCGATCCGGATTATAGACTTCGTGGAGCATACCGTGGCCTTTGGCGCACATGCGACCCATGTTGTTGCCGGCTATGGGTATCCCCTCGGCCTTCCATACCCGATCCCCCTTGGTATAGACTTTGATGGCGCACCAGTTGCCGCAGGCGTCACAGAGGGTGGGAGTGATCTTTACTTCCTTGCTGGCTGTCTTGGCCGGGGCGGCCCAAGAATTGAGGTTGAGATAGGAGGCGGCCACGAGCGATGCGCCTCCTGCTGCAGACCCGATGAGAAACTTTCTTCGTGATATCCCACGGCGTTGCATGATTCCTCCAGCGGGGGTACTGATTGTTTATTATTACTATATATAGATATAAATATATGTCAAGGCCTTATTTCTATTCCTCCAAATTTTCCGTTCCTGCCTCGAAAATGATTCCAACCGCCGCCTGTCAACGCCTCCACATGGCCGGCTCCCCGCTGCAACCTCATACCCGGCGTCTCCTCAATGACCCCAATGGCAATGAGTTGGAGCCCTCTCTCGGCCGCTGAAGCCTTTACTGCGGGAAACGCGTCCGGACGGAGGCACGCAAGCAGCGCGTAGTCCTCGCCGCCGTGGAGCAACCATTCCAGAGGGTCTCTTCCCAAGTACGAGGCGGCCTCCAGAAGCGCGTCGTGAATGGGCAGCTTATCTTCAAAGATCAATGCGCCCACGTTCGACTGCGTGCAGATGTGGTTGAGGTCGGAACTCAAGCCGTCCGATATGTCGATGGCTGCAGTACATGCATGAGACCCGGCAAGAAACCTGCCTTCTTTCACGTGGGGCCGAGGGTTGAGATGCGCCGCTTTCAAGGTTTCAACCCAATGCCCTGGCGGCGCTTCGCCCCGCAGGAGTAGGTCGCAGCCTGCGGCGGACAGGCCAGTAGGGCCAGTAAGCGCGAGTATGTTCCCTGGTTTGGCTGTATCGCGGAAAAGCGTCTCGTTGCAGCCTGCCACGCCGGTAATGGCGACATTGATGACAATATCGGCCAATGATCGAGTGGTGTCGCCTCCGAGGATGTTGACCCCGTATTCGCGGGCAAGGCCGGCTAGACCATCATAAAAATCGTCGAGCCACTCCACTTCGACGTCCTCGGGAATCCCTATGCTGACAAACGCATCCTTGGGGAGGCCACCGCACGCGGCTATGTCTGAAATATTCACTGCCAGCGACTTGCGCCCCAATATGTTCGCAGACCCCCACGATCTGTAAAAATGGACGCGTTCGATGAGGAGGTCAGTGGTGACGAGGAGGCAGGTGTCTTCATTGATCCTTACGACGGCGCAGTCATCGCCGATGCCGCGTATCACCTTGGCAGGCCTTATCAAACCCAGAGGCGCAATGCGGTCGATGAATCCGAATTCCCCAATGTCAGAGAGCTTCATGGCGCGCTCGTTTCGTTCCCCGCTACCTGGGGATGGAGCAGGAAGCCTGTCTCAAGGCTCCTTGGGGCCGAAAAAGGGTCTCAATGACGACGCCATAATCCTTATCGAGAATTTCTCGATTGTCAACGTATCGGGACGGCTGCATAGCTTTTGAGAGGCGCGCCGCCATGAGAATTCATGGCAGTTCTCGAAGGACCTCGCCAATACTATGATGCGCCCGTTTGAGTGATTTCCGGGAAAGAGAGCACCCAGCCATCTGCATCAGCGTATGACTCGGCGCCGACAAATCCAGCGCTGTCGAAATAACCGACGCGCCATTCATGCACGGCATGAGGTCCCACAGCCGTGGTTATTCTAGAACAGACCTCATTTTGATGGAAATTTCGAGAGAGGGAACAATGCCATAATCGATCCGCTTTGCATCGTTACTTGATAATCGCCGCGTCGTCCAGAGAAAGCTTCTTCTCGAATTCATCCCAAAATTCTTTTTCGGAGACTCGCCAATCTGAGCCGAACTTCTTGTTGAATAGAGTCGCGACGTGGTCCAAAGCCTTCTTCCACACAGATTGATAGCTGAGTTTGAGCACGTCTTCCAAAAATGGCGTCAGGGCGTTGAGTTTTTCCTTGGGAAGGTAGGCCCTCGCGCCGAGTTCGATCGATTGCTTCAAAGCCTCCGGGCTCAAAGCGTGAGCTGTGAGCATTACCGTCGGGAAGTTTCTGCTCACTGATATCTTTAACAAATCAAATCCCCTGACACCCATTATGTCGAGAATCACGAGGTCGTATGTATAGGAGACAAGATACTGACGGGCCTTTTCAAAGCTGGTGGCCGTATGCAACGTGAGGTTTACATCTGTGGGTAGCTGCTCGGCGATGGTCTCAAGAACGTCTGGCTCGTCGTCCACCGCGAGGATCAGCTTGTCTTTCCATATTTCCTTGTCGGACATGGTCAATCCTTTCTGCTTTCATGGGTTACTGGATAGCAACCTCTGGAGGCTATCCCCTCCCAAAATCTGAGCTTACGTTGCAGTCTAGAGCCTATGTCATGTGAGATTAAGAAAACCGGCGATTGGAGTCAAGCTCAATATGCGACTGCCGTGAAAAGATTCGCTCAAGCTGAGAATGCTGCGCCCTGGCGAGTTTTTTTCATAATTCATCACGAGATTGCTTTGCCTCAGTCCCACGAACCCGTTATAGATGCTGCTCTTTCCAGCCAAGAGCGGCGAGGTTGTCATTTATTATGGCCGCGCGTCCAGTTCTTAATCGTGTTTGCCTTTCGTCATCTTGCGACGCTCTTCGTCTCGAATCTCACGACGCAATAATTTCCCGACTTTCGACTTGGGGAGCATGTCGCGGAACTCGATGTACGACGGCACCTTGTAAGACGCCAAGTGTTGAGAGCACCAGTTGATCAACTCCGCGGCCCCAACCCCTTTTGCGTCATCTTTCAAGACCACAATAGCTTTTATGCGCTCGCCCACCTTGGGGTCGGGAACTCCTACGACGCACGCGCCAACTACCACGGGATGATCTTGGAGTACGGCCTCCACTTCGGACGCTGAAACTCGGTACGCCTTGTGTTTCAGGATGTCTGCCGATCGTTCGACGTAGATGATCTCGCCATTTGAGCTTTGTGTGACATAGTCCCCGGTGCGGTAAAAGATCTCATTCCCTATGGCGACAAAAGACCGCGCGGTCTCTTCGGGTTTGTTGAGATATTCTTTCATGGAATGGTCAGAGGTGACGAGGAGTTCGCCTACTTCGCCGGCAGGGACGGGTTCGAGGGTATCGGGATCGACGACGATCGTGCGCCTGCTCGGCAAGGGTACGCCTATGGACATGGGAGAGGGTTCGCCTTTATCCGGCCTGCTGTACGTGATATGCCCCGCCTCTGTGGAACCATACACCTGATATATGGGGACGCCGACTCGCTCCTTCCAGCGGAATAACACCTCCCTCGGTAAGACGTCTCCTCCGCAATAGCAGTACCGCAGAGAACTCAGGTCGTACGTGTCTTGCCGGTCGTTCTCGAGGATCATTCGATACAGCGCGGGGACCCCCAGCATCCATCGTACGCGATATCTTTGGATCGCCATGAGGATTGAATCCACCTGGGGTACGGGCATCAGAACCGTGGTGTTGCCAACGTTGAGGCCGATGGCCATGAAAAGACCCAGCGCCATGATATGAAACAACGGGTTTATCGCAATGTAGGTATCCTGTCCGTGCTTCAAGTGACCTTTGAACACGTCATCGGTAATATCATTGACATAGGAGGTATGGCCCCAATGGTTCCCCGGCACTCCCTTGGGAAAACCCGTGGTGCCGCCAGTGTAGAGGATGTACGACAGGTCTTTAATTGGGTCCAGCTCGATCGCTGGCGGCTTTGTACGATATTGGAGAATGGACTTAAACCTGTGGACGCCTTCCCCCAAACGGACATTGCCATGCGGCGCCTTATCGAGCAGTCTCGCCAAAAAACGCTTTGGAAGCGAAACCATGTCAAGCAGGTTCGTCACGATCACATGCTGCAAGCTCGTCTTGGCTCGTATCTCTTCGACGTAGCCAAAATTTGTGTCGTGACACACAACCGCCTTTGCTTCGGAATCGTTGATCATATATTGTAATTCGTGGGATGTGTAGATGGGCGACACAAGGACGACTACCGCGCCGATCTTTTGGGCCGCAAGAAATCCTACCACCAACTGGACGCAATTGGACAAATACAGAACAATTCGATCTCCCTTTCTGATCCCCAGCTCTGTCAACCCGCCGGCAAACCTCTCCACGAGATCGTGCAACTCGCCAAAAGAAAATCTGTCCCCTAAAAAGATGATGGCCGTATTCTTCTCATACTGCTTGCACGCGTGATCGAACCGGGTAAAGGTATATTCTTTTCCATTGGCTGTGTTCATGATCAGGTCCCAAAATAAGCTGTCTTGACGTCGGGGTTGTCCATCAATTCGTACTTTGTACCCTGAACCACGGCTGCGCCGTTTTCCAAAATGTATCCAAAATCGATTATCGGCATGATGGGTCGAGCATACTGCTCTGCCACGATGATGGACATTCCCCGCTGGTCTCGTATGTCTTTTATGGCCTTAGCCAGCAAATATTGGATAGAAGGGCTCAAACCAAGAAGGGGCTCGTCGAGTAGCAACAGCTTAGGTTGCGCCATCAACGCCCTCCCAATGGCGAGCATCTGTTGCTCCCCGCCGCTCAGGAAGCCGCCGAGTCTTTTTACCAGTCTCTTCAAGGGAGAAAAGATAGTGAAGACATATTCGAGGGTTTCTCTGGCCTGTCGGGACGTTGCCAAGTACGCTCCAATCTTGAGGTTTTCCAATACTGTACTCTCTGGAAAAATGCGACGCCTCTCCGGACAGAGAATTATCCCCTCCCGCGCCCTAACCGAGGGTTTCAACGCGGTGATGTCTTTCCCATTGAAGCGAATCTCGCCCCTGATCGTAATGCGTTCGCCCCCGGCCATTTCTTCCTTTCGCCTGATGTCCTCCATGATGCCGGATAGGGTGTACATGAGAGTGGATTTGCCGGCGCTATTGGCGCCAAACACGCCAATGATCTGGTTTTTGCCGCAAGTCAAACTCACGTTGTTCAACGCCAGCATATTTTCATAGAAAACCATTAATCCGGTGACCTCAAACATAACTGTACACTTCCTCCGAGCCGAAATACGCCTCCTTGACTTCCGGATTGTCCATGACTTGCTCTGGCGATCCCTCCGCGATTTTGCAGCCGAAATTCAAGACCATCACCCTGGTTGCAAGGCGAAAGAGCTCTCTGAGTCTGTGCTCGATCATAACCAGGGTAATGCCTTCCATCTGAAGCTTCTCCAGCAGGGGGACCATACTCGCCATCTCGCTCATGCTCAGGCCTGAAAACACCTCGTCGCATATGATGAGTTCTGGCCGGAGCGCAAGACATCTCGCGAGTTCCAAGCGCTTCAGATAACCGGTGGGAAGAGATGACGCAGTTTTGTACGGCACGTAAGAGTCCCTTTCGAAGCCTATCTCTTCAAGGATATCCACTGCGACTGTGTCA
>Ga0078972_1008829_pt1 | contig 20585 bp, 19 predicted proteins | sample YelNatPaOPGAMG01_FD_67568 | JGI IMG/M metagenome (GOLD analysis project Ga0078972, IMG submission 67568) | Hot spring thermophilic microbial communities from Obsidian Pool, Yellowstone National Park, USA - OP-RAMG-01 (SPADES assembly) (version 2) | ecosystem: Environmental > Aquatic > Thermal...
AATTATTCACCAAAAACTATTTAATAATTATGAATAATTTAAATTATAATTAAAAAACATTTAGATGCATCAATTAAATGGATTTATAATTTTTTAAAATAAAATTAAATTATATAAAAAAGTAAATAAAAAATTAAATAAATATCTTATTATGCTGTCCTGGAAATTTTTTATATTATTAATTGCTATTTATTGCTATTTAAACTTTATTTTTTAACCAATTTTATGTCAAATTATATGTCCCCATGACATACATCCCTGTGATAAGCGTCCCCATGACAAAATGAAACAAATCCAAAAAAAAATGTAGTAGGAATAGTTTTAAATCATAAAAGTGATAAATGAATTCCTCTCATAATAATGATAAGAAGTGATTTAGGTAAAGTAAGTGAAGTTGATGTGCTTCCAAAATTAAAAGTTAGCAGCTATTACGGATACCCTTACCCTGAATTAAGCAAATAAAATTATTAATTTTGTTTCTCTTCCATTCTTTTTAACTGCATAAGTGTCATTCCTGATATCCAAACAAGATCTATCGGGAAGCAGCCTCTTGAAACATCATTAAATGGAACTGCTGCCCCTTGTATTGTAGTTCCATAATAACCTGCATTTGCAAGCCTATGTATAACTTTTAATACCATATTTGCTGAATTAAGTTCAGGAAATATTAAAACATTAGCCTTACCAGCGACTTCACTATTAGGGCATTTTTTTTGTGCAACATCAGGAAATATAGCAGCATCAAATTGCAGTTCTCCATCTATCTTTATTTGAGGAATTATACCCTTTACTTTTTCAATAACTCTGTTTATTTGACTTATTTTCTCACTTTGTGCACTTCCCTTGGTCGAATAAGATAACATTGCAATTTTAGGTTCGCCTTTAAAATAAGCTTTAGCTGTTTCATAACTTGATAATACAATATCTAGCATTTGCTCTTCATTTGGATCTGGTATTACCGCTATATCTGCAAGCAAAAATTGTCCATTTAAACCATATGGGCAGTTTGGAATGATTTCAATTACGGCTCCATTTAAATATCTTTTTTTATGGCCAGCTTGAATTATTTGAATTAATGGTTTCATCATTGCCTCTGTAGAGCTAAATGAGCCACTAATTCCACAATGTGCATCTTTAGATTTAATCATAAGAGCAGCAAAATAATTATTTTGTTTTGAAATATTTTCTGCTTCTTGTTCTGTAAGTTCTTTACCTTTATCTTTAAAAATATCTAAAAGAAGATTTCTATATTCATCCAATTTAGGTGATTTAGAAGGCTCTATGATTTCAATTGTGTTTGTATCTTTAATTTCTGATTCTTTTATGTTTTTTAGTATAATGTCTTCTCTTCCAATTAAAATAGTTTTACTTTTATTAAAATCCTGAAACATTTTTATAGCTTGAGTAAGCCTTATATCTTCACCATCTGGATATACAATGCTTCTATTAAAATCTTTAATTTCTGATACAATATATTTTTCAAATTCATTAGTAATTATTTCTTGCACCAATTTAACCCTCCAATTTTGATAAATAAAAAATAATGACAAACAAAATAAATTAAATACTTAAAAGTATTTAATATTTAAAAATTTTTTTAAAAATTAAAAAATGAAATTATCTTTTTAATTTAATTTATTAATTTAATTTTTTATTAAAAATATCTTTAAAAGAAGCTATAATTTCTTCTTTGGTTGCTCCAGATGTAAATATTGCATCAAATCCAATGTTCTTAAGATTGTCAATATCTTCAGGGGAAATTGCTCCTCCTATTACATAACCTTTGCTATCTTTAATTCCTTCCTTTTTTGCTTCATTAATTAGATCAGCACCAAGTGTTAAATGTGCACCTGCAAGGGAACTTACTCCTACTATATCAACATCTTCCTGTATTGCAGCTTTTATTATTTGATCCGGCATCGAATTGCCTAAATAAATTACCTCCATACCTGCATCACGAAGAATTTTTGCAACAATAAAAACCCCTCTACTATGAACATCAAGCCCAAGTTTTGATAATAAAACTTTGATATTATTTTTTGCCATAATTTATCCTCCAAAATTAAAATCTAAATTTTTATTTTTAAATAAATACAATTTTTATTTAGAATATTTAAACCAAATATATAGCCAATTTTTTATTTCAGATACAACTTAAACAAATTAATACATTATTGGTGGTTTCCAAAGTCCAAAAGACTTTTTAAAAACTTTAAATATTTCACCTTCTGTGCAGCCAACACGAGCACATTCAACACTATAAGGAACAATATTTTTCTTTTTAAGGCAGGCATCTTCAAGATCTGTCAAAGCTTTTTCAACTTTTGAATTGTTTCTAGTCTCTTTTAACTTTTTTATTTTTTCTTTTTGTCGCTCCTCAACTCCTTCAGGATATTTAAAAACATTTATTGAAGGAGAAACTTCATCTGATTTATAGCAGTTATAACCTACAACTTTAATCTCACCATTCTCTATTTTTGCTTGCTCATTATTAAAATAATTAGCTATTTTCTTATGAATCCAACCTTTTTCTATTGCTGCTACATATCCACCAACTTTTTCAATTTCTCCAACTTCATCAAGGATTCTTTTTTCAATTTCATTTGTAAGTGCTTCTACGTAATATGAACCGCCAAGTGGATCAACGACATCAGTAATTGCAGTTTCACTTTGAATAATTTGCTGGGTTCTAAGTGATAAAAGAGCTGCCTCTTCAGTTGGAACAGCATATGCCTCATCATACGAATCAACATGAAGCGATTGAACCCCACCTAGTATTGCAGCAAGTGCTTGATATGCAGCTCTAATTATATTATTAAATGGCTCTTGTCTGGTAAGAGTTATCCCAGATGTCTGTACATGACAACGCATCCATAAAGAACGTGGGTTTTTAGCTTTAAATTTATATTTCATAATTTTATACCATAATCTTCTTGCAGCCCTTATCCGCGAAACTTCTTCAAAGAAGTCATTAGAAATTGACCAGAAAAATGCAAGACGCGGTGCTATAAAATCAACATCATATCCTCTTGATATTAATTCTTCCAAAGTTTCAATGCCATTTGAAATGGCAACAGCCATTTCAGTAACTCCTGATGTTCCGAAATCATGAAGATTATAACCGTTAAGATTGATAAAATTCCAATTTGGAACTTCTTTTCGAATAAATTCGATATTATCACATTGTATTCTAAAACAATCTCTTGGAGGAATATACTCTGGTCCACTTCTAACTACTTCTTCAAGTGTTATGTCATTTTGAACTGTGCCTTTTAATTTATCCCAAGTGATGTTGCGTCTATCTGCCATTGCTAAGAACATCGGGAAAAGTATTGCTGTATTAGAAGGATAGTGAGTAACAATTGAGACAGTTATATCTTCAAGAGGCATATCTTTAAAAAGTATTTCCATATCATCTGTAGAATCTATCGCAACTCCTGAAGTACCAACCTGGCCTTTTGAAATTGGGTCATCAGAATCATACATCTGAACAGTTGGTATATCAAATATAACACTTAAGCCAGTAGCTCCATTTTTAAGCATAAATTTAAATCTTTCATTTGTATCTTCAGGTCCTCCGAAACCATTAATTTGTCTTATTGTAAATTTTTTACCTCTATACATGTTTGGATGAACTCCTCTTGTAAAAGGCTCTTTACCTGAAAATCCTATTTCGTCTAAATAATCCATCTGAGATATATTTAAAGGAGTATAAATCATTTCCCTAGGTATTTCAGAGCCTAATATTGTTTGAGGTGTTACACTCCAATTTTTTCTGTCATTTTCTTTTACATTATTTTCTTTCCAGCTGTTAAATTCTTTATTTAGCTCTTGTATTATTTCAGGATTGAATAAAGGTTTTTTCTGTTTTTTAAATTCTTCTTCATTTAAAATTTCTTTTAATGTTTTTATATTTTTTGACATTTAAAAATCTCCTTTTAAGAATTTAATTTTTGATTTTAAATTTTAAGAAATGATTTAATATTTCTTCAGCAATTGAATAAGGATCATTTTTATTGCTCATTAAATCATCTAACAATTTTTTATAAAGTTCATCATTTTCAAGCTCTTTAAATATTAAATTAGTTAAATAATCAATTATTATTTCCTTTAAATCGTTGTTGGATTTATATTTAAAATATTGTGCAAAGTCGCCAGTAGATTTTAAATAATTTTCATGCAATAAAATCTCTTTTACTAATTTTTCTATTCCCTTTCGATTAATAGATTCCGTAACACAAATTTGAGGTAGCCATTTGTCTGAATTATTATTCTCAGTATAAGACGACATATTTAAAAGATTGTATATATCTGTTTCAAGTTCCTCAGTATCAATTTTATCTGCTTTATTAATAACAAAAATATCAGCAATTTCCAGTATTCCTGCTTTTATGGCTTGAATTGAATCCCCAAGCCCTCCAACAAGAACAACAACTGTGGTATGAACTAATTTTTTTATCTCGACTTCTGTTTGCCCAACTCCTGCAGTTTCTACAAGAATTATATCTTTGCCCATTGCATCCATAACTGTAATCATTCTTGAGGTTACTTTCGAAATTCCTCCACGCCACCCTTTTGTTGGAAGACTTTTTATGAAAACTCCTTCATCATTAGAGTGATTTTGCATCCTTATCCTGTCGCCAAGAATTGACCCTCCTGTAAAAGGACTTGTTGGATCCACAGCAATAACACCAACAGTTTTATTAATATTTCTAAAATTTTCAATTAAAGCATCGATTAATGAACTTTTACCTGAACCAGGAAGTCCTGTAATTCCAATTACATGAGAATGACCGGTATGAGGATAAAGAAGTTTGAGTTCTTCTATTGCCTTAATATCTTCCTCTTCTATTTTCCTCATTAGTTTTGCTGCAGATTTTACATCAGCTTTTAATATTCCGTTTGAAAGATGATCCAATTTAATCCTTTTTTAAAAAATTATTTAAAATATTTTTTATAATTTGAAATAAATTACATTTTATAGCCTAAAAAAAATAACTAGGAAAATTTGCTAAACAATTTATTTATATGTTTAATAACTTTATATAATAAAAATTATATGGTAAAAAAATAATTCTAATTGTTATTACATTATAACTAATGGATTTAAAAAAGTCAAAAATATTTTTATATTTTTATATTTTTGAAAAAATAGCAGAAGATTATTTTTAATAATTTAATAAGCTTGTAAAAGAATATATTTAAGACTCAAAAATAAACTTGCTTTTAGAACCTCTGAAATATTCTTCAAAATAAATCAACCTACTCTTACCTTTAAAGTCAAAAGACCAGAAAGTTTCAATATAGCTTATTACTTTTTTTTCATCTTTATTTATTTCTAGAAGCTTTGACGTTTCATCATCTGGTAAATCAGGTTGCATAATTCTTTTCCTGCCCGTTATATTAAATTTAAAATATTCTTGAACTATTTTTGTAAATGATAAATTTGAAAGAGAATCTTTTTCGATTGTTTTAAAAACATCATGAGGGAAATATGCTTTTGTTATATATAATGGTTCATTATCAGATAACATCAATCTTTTAATAAACAATACTTTGATGTTTTTTTCAATTTCTAACCTAATTCTTATTCTTTCTTCAGGTTCAATAATATTTTGTTCAAGAATTTTTGCTTGAATGTGGATACCTTTTTCTTTTAGTTCATCTACTATGCTTGATACTTTTTGTAATGCACTTGATTCAACAGATCTCTTTAAAATAAATGTTCCTAAGCCTCTACCTCGCGAAACATATCCATTTAATTCAAGTTCTCTAAGAGCTTCTCTTATGGTAGTTCTGCTAACATTAAATAACTCACACAAAATCATTTCATTAGGTATTTGATAGCCTTCTTTGAGTTCGTTACTGTTAATTTTTCTTAAAAGATACTCATAAACTTGATAATAATAAGGCAATTTACCTTTTTTATCTAATTTAAAATCTTCAAAAATTGTTTTTTGCATTTATATTTGTTTTTTTAATAATTAATAAATAAAATTGCTTTTTAATAATTAATAAATAGAAAATATATAATTAATAATAATCAACAATAATAATTAAAAATATAATTATAATAATGATTAATTTTATAGTAATATCATAATAACAATTAATATAAAAATTTAAAAGTTTTTTTTAAAAAATTTGATTACTTAACTAGTAAGTTAAATAACTTTATTTTTAGCATAAAATATGTCATTAAAATTAAATTTCCTTTCATTGCAGTTTCCATTACATCAACTTTTTTATCAATGCTATCTCTTCCAATTGCCTCGAAACCAAGAATTTTGCCGGTATCTTTATCAAAAATGGTAACCATGTGCATTATGCTATAACCTGGGTAATAACTTGCATGAGAAGGTTCATGTGTTTCAATTTTTACTGCATTTTTATATAATTTTGTATTAGCTAAAAAATAAAACTAAATTATTAATAAATTAAAAAATTTAAATGTTGTAGCAATATTTTGTCCCCTTGACATTACTTTAAAATATATTTATATATTGCTTTACCTAGCCCTGAATTATAATTAGCATCAGCAACAATATCGGCAATTTCAAGTAGCTCAGGATAAGAATTTTTTACTGCAATCTTTAAACCTGATTCTTTTAATAAACTTATATCATTATGGCTATCACCAAATGAAACTACTTCTTCTTTCTTTATTCCTAATGAATTTATTAATTTTTTAAGAGCATTTCCTTTAGAGGATTTTAAATTTAAAATATCAAAAAAATACTCTCCTGAACGAACTACTTGAAGTTTACTTTTATATTTTTGTCTAATAAATGGATCTAAAGGATCTTGCTCGTTAATTGGTATTGAAATACTTACAGTATTATTAACAAGATAATCTGATTTAATATCATCTATCTTTATAATATTTTCTCCAACTGCAGTAACATATTTCATTGGTTCACTATATTGTTGACAATAAACTTCTCCTTCTATTGATGCAACTAAAGGCTCATAACCTTTTTTTCTAACTGTATCAATAAAATCGATATATAAATCTGGAGGAATTTTGATGGCATCTATTATTTCTTTTTGAGGCGTAATAGTTACTGCTCCGCCTAAAGTTATTTGAGGAAGTTTTAAATCAAGCTCCTTGATTATAAACATTATTGAATTAATTGACTTCCCAGTTGCAATGATTACATCTATACCATGTTTTATGCAATCTTTTAAAGCTTTGACATTTAATTCAGATAATTTAGAATGATGGTCAAGTAATGTACCATCAACATCAGTTACTAAAAGCTTAAACATTATTATTAACCTTCAATTTGTAAAACAATAATATTTGATAGTTTAAAATTAACTACCCATAAAAATATCCAGTTAATTATAATATCAAAGCTTAAATATTTAAATTAAAAAGAATAAAAATCTAAAAATATTCAGCTTCTTTAATTTTTTCTAAAACCCAAAGTCTTGCATTCTTTACTATTTCAAAATTATCTTTATCTTTATCAAACCACATTTCAAGAACCATCGGTCCATAAAAAGAAATTTTCTTTAGTTGTTTAAAAACTGAAACAAAATCAACTATCCCCTCGCCATAAGGGACTCTCCTTACAACATTTTTCTTAGTATCTTTTATATGAATTGCTGCTATCCTTGATTTTGCTAATTTAAATTGAGCTAATACATCTTTGTCCATTGCAACTAAATTTCCCATATCTGGATAAAGCTGAAGCCAAGGAGAATCATTTTCTTTCACATATTTAATAATTTTATCTAATGAATCTCCAAATTCAACATCAACATTTTCTATAGCAAGCATAACTCCTAAAGAAGAGGCAACTTTTAAAGCAATTTTTAGATTTTTTCCATAGGTTTCCTGAGATTTCTTTGTACTTGGTTCTCCTGCAATCTCATCGTATCCTGCAACTTGAATTATTCTTATACCCAAATGATGAGCAAAATAAATTGCATCTATTAGTATTTCCATCCCCTTTTTTTGAATATCTTTAAATGAACTGCCTATTGGGAACCTCCTATTACCACTTAAACACATGGTAATTAAAGGTATTTCTGTTTCATAAACAATATCTCTTAACTTTTTAATTTTTATTTTATCCCATTTAAGCCTTTCAAGCCTTTCATCAGTTTCATCAATTGATATTTCCATGAAATTATACCCTGCAGCTTTAGCAAGAAGAAGTCTATCCTTCCAATCTAAATTATCTAAAAGTGCTTTTTCATATAAACCTAAAGAAATACTTTTATAATAATTATTAATTTCCTTACCAACTTTTTTTAATTTTTCCGTTAAATTTTTCATTTGCCTTTATTTTTAAAAATCAAATAATTGTAAATAATAAAATAATAATTAAATAGTTAAAATTAATTATAAAAACTTAATTTAAATTCTTTAGTAAATAAAACAAAGCTTATTTATTTATAATTAAAAAAATATTTTACAAAAAAAATGAATTTCTAATAATTATTAATTTTTACATTATTTTTTATTATTTATTCTGACCATAATTTTCAGGTTTAAATTTTTCTACAGCTAGCTCAACTTGTTCCTTAGTTAAGATTGAAGGATTTCCAATGGATTTTGCTAAAATATAAGTTTTAGCTGCATCTTCAAGATAAACAGCAGCATATAATGCTTCTTTGAGTGTACCGCCGACAGTAATAACTCCATGATTTTTAAGTATTACAGCCCTTTTGTTATTAATATATTTTACAGTTGTAATTCCCATTTCAAGACTTGCAGCTGAACTATAAGGTGCCACAGTAACAGGACCAAGGCATGCGTTTGGAAGAGTAGTAACAGCTGCAGGAAGTTCATCTTCAACAAGTCCTACAGCAGAAGCATAAACCTGGTGAGTATGAATTACAGCATTAACTTCAGGCATATTTTTTAAAATATATAATATTGCCTCAGTATCTACAGAAACTTTCCTAGTTCCTTCAATAGTTTTGCCTTCCATATCAACGACTACAACATCTTCTAGAACCATTGTTTCATAAAGCATTCCCGAGGGTGTTACAACTACATGGTTAGCCGGGGTTCTAACACTTACATTCCCTCCTGAAAGGGCAATTAGTCTGTATTCTTTTAACATCAATGCTGTTTTAATAATTTCTTTCTTTAGATCTTCATACATTTGTTTTTCCTTTTGTTATGGATTTTATAAAAAAAATAAAAATTAATATCTACCATATTTTTTAACAGTATCAAGCATAGCCTTATAATTTTCTGGCTTTACTGCTGAATGAATACTGTTACTTGATGAAAGAATATAACCGCCTCCAGGCATTCCGATATTTAAGCAATTTTTTGTTTCTTCTATCGTTTCAGCAACACTTTTAAACGATAAAGTGCTTGAACAATCAACATTCCCTTTTATAGAAATCTTATTACCATAATCCGATTTTATTTGCCCTAAATTCATCCCTGCTATAGGATCTATAGGGTCTAGGCAATCAAAACCAGATTCAATTACCATATCTATAATAGGCATTATATTACCATCTGTATGCTTTATTACTAAAAGCCCAAGTTCTTTAAAACCACTTACAACTCTTTTAAGTTCTGGATAAAAAATATCCCTAAATTGGGTTGGTGAAATTATTGGACCTGAATTATATGCGAAATCATCTCCAGTATAAATTATTTTAATTCCCCTTTTTGCAGCTTCTTTTGCCATTTCAATATTTACATCAACGCTCATTTTTATTAATGCTTTTATAGTTTCAGGTTCATCTATAAGTTTCATAAGAAAATTATCAAAAGGCATTAACCGGCTTGGTATTGAAAATATATCATTAAGATGAAGAATAACTGCTTTTTTACCTTTATGTTTTTGAATGGCTTTTTCAACAGCTTCATATCTACCAGGTTTTAGTGGATCAGGTGGTATATAATTTTGCGCATCTTTTAATGTTCTGATTGGGCCATCCACCGGATATGTATGTGCCTCTCCGGTATCTTTTTTTATCATTCCCCACTCATCCTTTATTAATCCATTACCTATAAACTCTTTATCAAAATTACAATCAACACAAATAGCATCTATGTCCATGGCATAGCAGAATTCTTCATAATCTAAGTTTGGAGTTAAAGCTTTGATAACCTTTTGTCTATATACCATTCGAAAGTTGGAACTCTATCCACATCTTTTCTTTGAAGAACCCTTAATAATCTTTCTTCTCCACTTAATTCTTTCACTATAATACTCCTCTAAAAAATTTTTTATAAATTCTAAGCTTATTTAAAATATTTTATCTATTTGCTTGTTTTATTTATTTTCCAATATTTATTTTTTAATGCATATAGATTTATAGATTTACTATATAATCCTTGACTTTTATTTTTTAAACTTTTCATAAATACTGATATTTATTTCTTTTAAATCAAAATATAATTTTTTAAATATTTTATAATATTCATCATATAACCCTTTATTTTTAATATTAGGTTTATATGTAGAACCAATATGATAAGTTGCTTTATGTGCTTCAAATTCATTTTGATAAATACCTATACCAATACCTGAAATAATGGCTGCTCCTAATGGAGTAGCTTCTTCAATTGCAGGTACTTCTATTTCTTTACCAGTTATGTCTGCTTTATTTTGCATCCAAAATTCATTTTGTGTTGCACCACCAGTTGAAATAATTTTCTCAGCTCCTGATCCAGTCGCACTCTCGAAGGCATCTAACATATCTTTAAACTGATAATTTAATCCTTCTATAACTGAACGAATGATGCAGTTTTTATCTATATCATTTGTTAAACCAATAAAAGCACCTAGTGCTCTATTATCTATATATGGAGTACCAGCTCCAAAAAAATAAGGAGCAAAAAATACCCCATTTGATCCAGGAGGAGCTGATGAAGCTTTTTCTTTCATTATTTTCCATGAAGAAGAATTATTATTTTCAGCTTCTAATTTTTCTTCAACACACAAAGTCTTATTTAACCATTCATACATTTCACCTGATACCGAATAAGCAACAATATTATACATATTTTTAGCAACGTGACTTTCAACATTTATCCCATTTTTAAAAACTTTAAAATTTAACTTTGGTTCATTTGATGATTGAAAAACCATCTCCCATGTTCCAATAATATCCATAACAATTTCTGGCATAAAAGCTCCAACAGCTAATGCAGCACAATGATAGTCATGACCACCAAGAACAACTTTGGTTTTAGTTGAAAGTCCAGTTTCTTCACTTATTTTTGGTAAAATATTCCCAAGTATTGTCCCAGAAGGATAAACAGGAGGGAGAATAGAAATATCAAACCCTGCTTTTTTAATTAATTCTAATGACCAATTTTTTAATTTTTGATCAAGTAAAGATGTACTTGAAGCCATTGAATAATCAGTTGCAATTGCCCCACATAAAATATAATTAATATAATCTTCTATTAATAACCATTTATAAGTCTTATCAATAATTTCTGGATAATTTTCTTTAACCCATAATATCCTATATACTGTATCAATTGGCATTACTTGTTTACCACTTATATTAAAAATAAATTCAGGACCAATTTCTTTACTCCATTTCTTACTTTGTTCTTCAGTTCTAGGGCAATGCCATGAAATAAATGGAAATAAATATTTTCCCTTTTTATCAATTGGTAAGCCATCCATACCAAAACCTGTAACTGAAATAGCTTTTATATCATTTTTATTTTTAATATTTCTTAATGCAGCTTTTATTGAATCTTTAACAGATATCCATATATTTTCTGGATCCCATATTGCCCATGTTGGGTGCTCTTTTTCAGGATGAAATAATTCAGTTGGATGAGTACCGCTTGAAATCAAATTACCTTTTGTATTATAAATATTGGCTTTTATACTTGTGGAACCTATGTCCAGTCCGAGTAGTAAATCCATTTGTGTTTTCCTGTTTATATTACTTAAATATAATATTTCTTTTCCTGAAAGCTATAATTAAATTAATTAAATAAGTTTAAATTAATTATTTTGACAAATAAATTGCAGTGATATTTAATTTTTATATTTTTTTATAATCTTATAAGGTCAAAATATTATTAAGTTTTTATTGATCTAATAAATTTTTTATTCTTTCAAATTCTTTGTATCTTTGTATATAAATAAGATTTTTGTTAGAATCAGGATCATATTCTGTTTTAATTTTTACCATTTTAGTTATTGCTTTTTTAAAATCGTTATAGACACCCAATCCCAATGACTGACAAATCGCTAAACCTAAAACACCGACTTCGCTATTTTCAGTGGTTAAAATTTTCATATTTAATATATCCGAAAACATCTGACACCATAAACTACTGTTTGATGCACCTCCTGATAAAATTGCATGACTTCTTTCCAGCCCGCCTTTTTTTAAGTTATTGATATGGATAAGATGAGCAAAAATTACACCTTCATATATTGCGTTTATTAAATGGTAAATATTATGAGAAGCATTAAAACCATAAAATGCTCCTTCCATTTTGTTTGATAGTTTTGATTTATATATAAAGGGAAAATAAAATAAATTTGATTTATTATTATTATTAACTCCTATTTTTGTTATTTCCTCATCGATTTTTTTATAAATTTGTTTTCGATTTAAATTTAAGCAACCCATTTTTTCTAAAATTTCACTTAAAAACCACTCAAGATTAACTGCTGAAGTAGGACTTGAATCCATAATTAAATATTTATTTGCATCAGCAAATAAAATCGAATACATAACATCAGGGCTTTTATTTGCCTCCATGTTAATGGCAGAATTTATGCTCCATGTCCCGGAAATTAAAGAATAAGCACTCTCATCATATAGTCCACTTCCTAATATACAAGCAACAACATCTATGCATCCGCTAATTACGGGAGTCCCTTCAACTAATCCTGTTTCTGCTGCGGTATCTTTAGTAATATAACCAATTATTTCCTCACTTTTACTTAACTTTGGCAATTTTTCTAATATATTATCCAGACCATATAATTTATAAAGTTCAGCATCATAATCCTTAATATTTAAGTTAATAAGACCAGAATTACTTGCATCAGTATAATCTGTTGAATATACTCCAGTTAATTTAAATTTTATCCAATCTTTACAAAATAAAATTTTATATATTTTATCATAATTATTTTTTTCATTTTGTTTTAACCAATAAAGTAAGGGAATTGCCTGACCATTCCACATATGCGCATAAGTTTTTGAATAACCATCAATACCCTCTTTATCCCATTTATGTATCAAGCCTTCAGCTCTCGAATCCATCGATGTTATTGCATTTCTAAAAGAATTACCGGATTTGTCTAATAAATAAAGTCCACCCCCATGCCCGCTATTTCCTACAGAAATTATATCAGCTGGATTTATGTTAGATTTTTGGATTACATTTCTTATTGCAGTCATTGTCTTTGAATATAATAAATTCATATCAAGTTCACTAAATATTCCATCATTTATTATTTCATTTTTAAAAGATTCAACAGCTAATACCTGACCTGATAAGTCAATTAAAGCAGCTTTGCCAACACTAAGGCCATTATCTATGCATAATGTATATTTATTTTTGCTCATTTTTCTAATTGATTTTATATTAGAAAATTAATTTAAATTTAAAAAAATAAATAATGCTTCTAATTTAAAATTTGAGTAGTTTGTTATTCCAGGACTTTTTCTCTTACCAGTAAGCTATTAAGAGTAACAGCAAGAACAAGCACTGTACCTTTTGTAAACATTTGCCAGTATGGTGGTATAACTGTCATTAGACCTGTAGTAATACACATTATTATTAATGCACCTGCAATTGTCTTTATTACAGAACCTTCACCACCAGAAAAAGCTGTTCCTCCTAAAAGTACTGCTATAATGCAGTCCAATTCCATACCGTCTCCAGTAAGTGGATCACCTATCGACATATAACTTGCCCTTGCTATACCCGCAAGTGCAGCAAGTAAACCAACCATTATATAAAGTATCCATCCTATTTTTACTGCATTAATTCCGGATAATTCTGCTGCAAGTCTATTTCCTCCAATAGCAACAGAATATTTACCTAAAATGGTTTTTCTTTGTATAATTACCAGTATAGCTATTATCACAATTGCAACAAAGAAAGCGACGGGTAATCCAGCTATTAAATCTTTTCTTGCATAATTATTTATCCAGGCTGGCATTGTTTTTATTGTACTACTTTTTATGGCGGAAATCCCAGGTGGAACTATTAGTCGGGCTATACCTTTATATAAATTTAGTGTCACAAGAGTAGCTATAACAGGTGTAATTCGAAGTTTCATTACCAGAAGACCATTAACAAACCCTAGAACAATTCCAAGTATCATAGTGATTATAAAAGAAAAGAAAAGGCCAAAACCATTAAGTATCATAAGGCTGTATATTACTGCACTTAAACTTAGTGCACTTCCTACAGAAAGATCGATATTACCTGATATCATAAGTAAAGTAAATCCACCACTAAGAGTCAATATAGGAACAGCACTTCTGAGCAGATTTACTATGCTGCCATCCCAATTCAGAAAATGCCCCCTGCCAAATATTCCACCAGAATCCATTTTAACAAGGCTAAGTATAACTACAACAATAATCAGTAAGATAAATACATAAGAACCTTTTAAGGTTGCCTTCCATGAATTTGTTCCTGATTTTCTCACTTGTTTTGATATGTTTTCATTTATTCCCACTAAAACATACTCCTTCTTATATAATTATTTGCAGGCCTTGACCTGAAATTATTTTCAGAAAAACTGATTTTATATCTTAAATTTATTTTTATATATTTCTCCTATCAAGTGCAAAACGTTGAGCCATTATTGCAAGAAATGTAACAATACCTTTAAGAATAAACTGCCACTCAGGTCGTAGTAAAAGACCTGTCGCTGAAGAAGTTACTACTGCAAGTATCAATGCACCAATAACCGTACCGGAGACTGAACCAAATCCTCCAGCTATACTTGTACCGCCAAGCAAAACAATAACAAGAGCATCAAACTCTGAACCCATAGCACGGTTAGAAGTACCTGAAACATATTCTGAAGCAAGGAGTATTCCTGTGATACCTGCCAGTAATGAACTGATAAGATAAAGTATAGTTAAATGTTGCCCAACTTTAACTCCAGACAGTCTGGCCGCTTCAATATTAGCCCCAATTAAATACGTTCTTCTTCCAAAAACAGTTCTTTTTTCTATTATAACTGCAATAATAACAAATATTATCATTATAATTACTGATAGCTTTATAGAACCTATTACAGTGATATTACCAATAACTTTAAATACATCGGGTAAACTTGTATTACGCTGAGCACCATGGGTTACTATGTGTGCTATCCCACGTGCAATAGACATTGTCCCTAATGTAACTATAATAGAAGCTACCTTTAATTTTGTTATGAAAAATGCATTTATTGCGCCAATTATCAAACTTGCTGTAAGAGCAAGAACAATAGCAGCCCAATATGGCAAACCAAGACCATTAGCAAGTTCAGATTGTGATACATGAGCAGCCTGACAAAAATAAACAGACAATACACCTGACATTGCAACTATTCCACTTACTGACATATCAAAATTTCCAGTTATCAGTAAAAAAGTTACACCTATACCAAGCACAATAACAAACCAGTAATTTGTTACCAGATTAATAATATTCTGCCCGAGGTAAAAATTTGGCACAAACAGACAAGCAAGACCTAATAATACTATAAGTACACCAAGCATAGATAACGTAATAAATGTTGCATCATTCATTCTACTTCTTGTTGAAATTTTATCTATCCCGCTAACTTTATCTATATTTCTTAGCATACTACTTCGCCTCCTGTTGCTATATGAATAATTTCTTCACAGTCTATATCACTGCTGTTTTTTATTTCAGCTTTCATATCGCCATCAAATAAAATGAATATTCTATCGCATATGTTAACAATTTCAGGTAATTCAGAAGATAACATCATTATTGATTTACCTTCTTTTGAGAGTTGACGAATTATATTATAAATTTCACTTTTTGCTCCCACATCTATTCCGCGAGTTGGTTCATCAAGTATAAGTAAATCAGAATCAGCAAACAAACACTTGGAGAATACTACTTTTTGCTGGTTCCCTCCCGATAGCTTCGAAACCTGTTTTTCCATTGTATTCGTTACTATTCTTAACTTATTTATATATTCTGCAGAAACATTTTTTTCCTTAATATGATTTATAAAACCAGCCCTTGATATTTTCTGCATATTCATAACAGAAATATTTTCCCTTATAGTCAGTACAGTAAAAAGCCCTTGAGATCTTCGCTCTTCCGGAACTAATGCTATCCCCGCTTCTATGGTTTTATCAGGTGAATTATAAAGTTTTTTGCCTTTAAAAATAATTTCACCTCTGTATGAATCAGCACCAAACACTGCACGTGCTATTTCTGTTTTACCTGCACCAACAAGACCATAAAATCCTACTATTTCCCCTTTTTTTATTTCAAATGATATATTATTTAATTTATCAGTAGTAAGATTTTTTACTTCAAGTAGTGTCTGGCTGGATTGCGTTTCCTTTGGAATATATGATTCAAATAATGTTTTTCCTATCATCATTTTTATTAATTCACACCTGTCTTTAACTTCAGAAACAGGCTTGGTAGCAATATGCTTCCCATCTCGCATTACTGTAACATAATCCCCTAGTTCAAATATTTCATCCAGCCTATGAGATATATATATGACTGTGACATTTTTTTCACGTAAGCTTTTTATTATTTTAAAAAGCCGCTGAATTTCATTTTCTGATAAAGCGGCCGTAGGTTCATCCATAATGATTATATCTGCTTCAGTAGCAACTGCTTTAGCAATTTCTACTATCTGTTTTTTAGCAACACTTAAACTAGAAACTAATTGTTTTGGATTTATGGAAGGCTCTAAACTTTTCAGGATGCCAATCATTTTTTTAATTTTATCTGTTTTCTTTAAAAACCCCATAAAAGTATCTTCTATCCCCAAAGTAAGATTTTCTTCAACTGTTAATTGATTTACTATATTTAATTCCTGAAATAATGTACTTATACCTTTTTGTTTTGCTTCTCTTGTATTATGTGCAATATATTCTTTTCCATTTAACAATATTGTTCCACTTGTTTTTATATATGCTCCGGTAAGTATTTTGATCAGAGTAGATTTCCCTGCTCCATTTTCTCCAACAAGACAATGAACAGTATTTCTTTTAATATTAAAACTAACGTCATTAACTGCTCTTACTCCAGGAAAATCCATTATCAGATTTTTAATTTCTAATACATATTCACTCATCTTTTTGCTCCACTGATCATTTTTCTTTTCGGGGGAAGTTATGTGATATACTTCCCCCTTGATCTTAAAATTCTAAATTATTCTCCATATTATTATTAATATAATAGTACTAATAATACACTTTTTTCTATCTTTTTATTTAACATTAGTTCCAAATTGTTCATTTAACCATTTTACTGCATCGTCACGAGTCATAGTCCAGAAAGACATAACATAAGCTTTAGCAAAAGTCTCTTTCGCTGGTTGCTCAACCTGTTTTATTTTTCCATTAGCAATATCAAATAAATTATCTATACGAGCATGAGATGTTTCTATAGGTGGAAGTCCCATTGAAAGTTTTAATGAGCTTGCAGGATCAAATACTGATTTCATCTCTACTTCGTCAAAGTCTACACTACATACTATTTCTGTAAGAGGTACTCCATCTTTCATTTTACCTCTACCAGCTTGAGTAAGAGCTGCCATTGTTCCAACGGTAAGGTTTGATGCTTCAGAATATATAAGATTAACTTCAGGATGCGTAGTTACAAGATCTAACATAATTTGCTTTGCAGCATCAGGACCCTTGCTTGCATCCTGGCATCCTAAATCTTTTGCATTTGAATCCACACTAAGTACACCCTTTACAAATGGATCGGTACGTCCTGATTTTACTTCAGTATGGTTAGGCCAGCCAAGTTCAACCATTACTATTGGTTTATCAGGATGAGCCTTTTTCCACTGCTCAGCCATTTGTTTACCCATCTCAAAGGAAACTCCGGCTTCATCACTACGAACAACAGGGATACCGGTATCTGCAAGAGGACTGAAGAAAGAGTTAATAAAAACACCCTTTGATAATGCATCTAAAACACCCGGTTTTGCAGCTTCAGCATCCCAGATATGTAATGTAGCCATATCCATACCCTGTGCAACAATCTGGTCAATATTTTGAGTCATAACATTAGAGTCGGATTTGCCATCAAATGCAAATACTTCAGCACCATATTTTTCTTTTGCATACTTTTTACCTTCTGCAAACTGTGCCTGATGAAATACATTACTTAAATCAGATACAAAGTATGCAATTTTCATTGTCTTAGCTGCGGCAGTTGTCTTAGCTGCGGCAGTTGTCTCAGCTGCTGCTGTTGTAGCTGGAGCTGCTGTTGTCTCTGCTGCTGTTGTTGTAGTAGCTGATTTACAACCTACAAAAGCCATTGTAAGAGCTAATACTGCACATAAAGCAACTACATAAATTAATTTTAATTTTTTACTCATTTTAGTTCCTTTACTTGTTTTGATTTTATTTTGTTTTTTTTGTTTTTAATAATTGTTTTTTTTCTTTTTATAATTTAAGATTTTTTTGGTGTTTGTATTAAGGAAACTTAATACAAACCCCACCCATATTTTACTTTAATGTTTTAACACCCCCTTTTTCCATTAATTATTAATAAATTATTACACCCCCTTTCACTTCTAAGCAAAAATTTTATTTTTCTTATTTTTTACTACACTGTAATTACACCGTGCATCAGCATTTTTTATCTTTTACAGTTTTTTAAATTATTTAAAAATTTTTATTACTTACCTATAATCATTTAATAATTTTAATTACTATTAAAATCTATTAAAATAATTCAATTGAAATCTTTAAAAAATCCTGTAATTAAAATTAATAATAATTGGTTATCCTAAAATATATTTTCATTTTTTAATTTATAATCATTATAAAAACCATTATCAGAGAGTTTTAAAAGTTAAATTTTCACCAGTTAAACCCAAGTGATATCCTGCATCTTTAGCCTGTTTATATTCAGGGTGAGCTAAAAACCATGTATTTTTTGCAATTATTAACTTATCCTGGCTATTCTGATCCTTATTAAACTCAAATTTTGTATTTGTGCCTTTCAGTAGCATTACTACTACATTTATTCCTTCTTTCTGGTACACATTAATACCTACAAAATGCATACAACCACCTTTTAATTCTATAACACTGCCTTTAGGAGCATAAAATGCTTTAATTTTAGAAGAATCATATGTACCTTTTGGCCATACTATATCCTGATCGAGTCCAAGAAGCATTACCATATCTGTTCCTGATATATATGTTTCACTTCCCTGATGATACTCGAGAGCATTAAGCTTATTATTTATTGCAAGACATCTTCCTGTCTGAACATCCATCCCTGCATAAACTCCATTTATAATCGGCTTTAATTCATCACCATATTCATTTAAAAGTTCAGGAACATCAGCTATATAAACTACTTCTTCCTTAACCTGATTATCTTTTTCAAGATATTTCATTAATTTATCAATCTTGAATCTCTTATGAATTGTCCCGTATTGCCTGAAGCTTTTATCATCAGCTGAAACAATATTTCTACCAGGATTTAATTCATTTAGTTTTTTTAAAATATCATTCATTTAAAACTCCTTGCCTGGAAATTTAATGGCTTTTATTAATAACCGCTAACATCCTGAGCTAAACCATATAATACTAATTCAGTAACACATCCGCCTCTTGTTAGCGCACATGTCTGATATACCATATCTGCAAAATGTTCAGGTCTTACAGCTAACTGTTCGTCCCATTCAAAACGTTGTACTCCCTGTGCAGCTTGCTGGAAACCTGTATTTGAGCCTCCTGGTACCAAAAGAGTGACACAAATTCCATGAGGTCTTAATTCAGTATAAAGACATCTTGTAAATGCATTTACTGCTGCCTTCGCAGCTGAGTAGACAGACCAGCCTGGCCATGATCTTCTATCGCATGCACTTGAAACATTTATTATTTTCCCGAATCCTTGTTTCTTAAATTGTGGAGTAAAAGTTCTGCAGCTCATAATTGTGCTGTTAAGATTCAAATCTATTATTTTTTTATTAACTTCATCATCCATTTCTTCAATAGGAGCAACGCGAACTGCACCACCGGCATAATTAATCAGAAAATCCACTTTCCCAAAATTTTCAAGACATTCTTTTAATGCTCTTTGAAATGTTTCAAGCTTGGTTACATCACCCTTATAATAAATTACTTTTGAGCCATAATTGATACAATTTTTAGCAGTTTGCTCAAGACCTTCTTCGTTAATGTCTGTCAATATCAAATTACATTGATCCTTTTGTGCAAATAGTTCAGCAGTAGCTTTTGCAAACCCTGATGCTGCTGCAGAAATTACAGCAACTTTTCCTTTTAATGATTCAGTCATATATTCCTCCCCCATCTTTTTAATTTTTATAATTTTTTATTATTTTTTATTAAAATCTTTGTATTTACTTTCTTAAAACCCTTAAACTTTTTAACTAATTTTTAATTATTTTTTTTAT
>Ga0078972_1004695_pt1 | contig 20584 bp, 16 predicted proteins | sample YelNatPaOPGAMG01_FD_67568 | JGI IMG/M metagenome (GOLD analysis project Ga0078972, IMG submission 67568) | Hot spring thermophilic microbial communities from Obsidian Pool, Yellowstone National Park, USA - OP-RAMG-01 (SPADES assembly) (version 2) | ecosystem: Environmental > Aquatic > Thermal...
CGCTCGGCCTGGCCGTGCTCGGGTCGAACCTCGCCTTCCGCCCTTTGGCGAGAGTCAGCGCGGCGATCGACCGGATCGCCCGCGGAGAAGCCGAACCCCTCCCCGCCGCCCCCGCTGCCGATTCGGCTGAGGTTGCCGCCATCGAGTCTAAACTGCAAGCCCTGGGCCAGCAATTCCGCGGGGCGCGGGAAGACGCCACCGCGCTGCGGTCGAACATCGAACAATTGCTGGAACGCCTAGGGGAAGCGGTGCTGCTGTTCGACCGCAACGAGCGCCTGATCATGGCCGGCCGCTCGGTGGAGGGAATCCTGGGCCGCGGCCGCTGGGAGCTTCTGGGCCGCAGCATGGAAGAAGTCTTTGCGCCTTCCGCCGAAGGCAGCGCGATGGTGCGCAGCGCCATCGAGTTCCAGAAACCGCTCCGCGATTCTTTGATCACCATTCAGCGCGACGGACAGGCTCCGCGCAAGCTGCTGATGGACGTGGAGCTGCTTGAGAGCTTCCCCAACCGTGAGCGCCTGGGCACGCTCGTCACGCTGCGGGACGCGGAGACCCGCCGCGAGATCGGTACCCGGCTCGATCTGTCCGCGCGTCTGGCGGCCATCAGCCGGCTCACCGGCGGCGTCGCTCATGAGATCAAGAATCCTCTGAACGCCATCACGCTGCACCTGGAGGTCTTGCGGGCAAGGCTGGAGGGATCCGATCCCGGCGCGGAGAAAGAGATCGGCGTCATCGCGGGCGAGATCCGCCGCCTGGACCGGGTGGTAAAAACATTCCTGGATTTCAACCGGCCGGTGGAGCTGCGCATGGAAGAGGTCGACATCCGCCAGTTGGTCCGGGAAACCGCTGCCCTCGTCGCGCCGGAGGCGCAAAAGCGGGGCGTCGAAGTCCTGGTGGAGACCGGCCGCGAAGAGCTGAAGATCCAAGGTGACCGCGACCTGTTGAAACAAGCGGTTCTCAATGTCGTCATGAACGGCATCGAAGCCATGCAGCAGGGAGGAACGCTGCGCATCGAGGTCAGCCGTGCAGGCGCAGACTGCGTCATCGCCGTGCACGATCAGGGGCCTGGCATCCCCGAGCATCTTCGCGAGAAGATCTTTACTCTATACTTCACCACCAAAGAAAAAGGTTCGGGCATTGGACTGGCGCAGACGTTCCGGGCGGTGCAACTGCATAATGGTACGATCGACTTCAATAGCGAGCCGGGCCGGGGGACCAGCTTCTGGCTGCGGTTCCCATTGCAGGCCGGCGGCGTTCGGGAGAATTGAGCGGCGGTGAGGCCGGGCAAAACCATCTGGATCAGAGCTGTGGCTGCGGCGCTTTGCGCCCTGCTGCTTTTCGGCTGTGCGCGCGCGCGCAAGCCCAAGCCCGTGCCCGCGCCCTTCCGTCCGCCCGCCATGGTGAAACCGGCTCCGCCGGAGTACCTCCTCACCGACAGCGCCCCGCCCCTGGCTTGGGAGCCGCCCATATTCGCGGCGTTCCTTCAAGCTCTGGCGCTGCCGCCGTTGCCCCCTCCCCCCAAACCGAAGCCGCTTCCGCCGCCAGTCATCACGCAACCGCCGAGCCCGCCTCCCAGCGCGCCCTCGTTTGATTTGGAGCTGCGGCCGCTGCTGACTCCCGCGCAAGCCCGCGAGCTGGAGCGCCAGACCAATGAGCGGCTGGCCCGCGCCCGGAGCGCATTGCGCTCGATCGAAGGCCGCACGCTCACGCGCGAGCAGAGCAGCCTGTTGAGTCAGATCCGCACCTTTATCGAGCAGGCCGAGCAAGCCCGCCGCAATGACCTCCCGCGCGCGCGGAACCTCGCCGAACGCGCCGAGGTGCTGGCGCTGGACCTGGCCCGCCAGCTGTCGCGCTAACGGCGTGCCCGCGCCGCTTTCCGCCCGGCAAGGCCCGCCGCGAATGTATAGTAAACTGGCAAACGGCCGGAACAGCCGGCCCTTCACCCGAGGTAAGGAGAACATCCATGCAAAGAAGAAGTTTCTTAGGGACCGGAGCTGCCGCCGCCGGCCTGACCATTCTTAAGAGCGGCGTTCTCAGTGGACAAACCGCTCCCAGCAACCGGCTTAATATCGCCCTCATCGGCGTCTGGGGCCGCGGCGCCGCGCACTACGGCGTGCTGTCGGCGGAACACGTCGGGGCGCTGTGCGACGTCAACGAGAAGCGCCTCGAAGAAGGCGTCAAGATTTTTCCCGGCGCGAAGACCTACGTCGACTGGCGGCGCTGCCTCGACCAGAAGGATCTGGACGCCGTGGTGATTTGCACGGCGGACCATCACCATGCGTTCATCTGCAACTGGGCCCTGAACCGCAACCTCCACGTCTTCTGCGAGAAGCCCCTCGGCGTGAGCGTCGAAGAGGTGCGCCTGGTGCGCGCCAACTACCTCAAGCGCAAGGAACGCGTGGCCACCCAGCACGGCACCCAGCGGCACGCCTATCCCAATTTTGAGCGCATCCGCGAGCTCATTCTGGATGGCGCCATCGGCGAGCTGCGCGCGGTCTCCGCCTGGGACAGCCGCCGCAACGGGCGTCCCGGCTACCCGCCCCCCGACGGCAATCCGCCCTCGTGTTTGAACTGGGATTTGTGGGTCGGCCCTTCGCCCATGCACCCATACAGCCACCAGTACTTCGCCGCTTCCGCCCCCGGCAACAACTGCCTGGCCTGGAACCCGTACCGCGATTTCGGCGTGGGACAAATGGGCGATATGGGCGCGCACACCATGGACCTGGTTTGGAACTGCATCGACGCCGGCGCGCCGGTGGCCATCGAAGTGGACCAGGAAGTCAGCGCCAAATACGACCCCAACGTCTGCCCCGTCGAGCTGAAAGTCACCTTCGAGCATCCCAGCAACTCCTGGCGCGGCCCCATCACGGTCGTGTGGTATCAGGGAGGACTCAAGCCGAATCCGCCCAAGGGTTATCTGGACTTCACCCGGGTCGGCAATGGGGTCCTCTTCGAAGGCACAAAAGGGTTCATCTTCGCCGACTTCACCTCCCGCGTGATCATCCCAGACGACTACACCGGCGATCTGACCTACTACAAGCGCCGCTCCAGCAGCGAGCTGCTCCCTCTGGTCGGCGGCAAAGGGCTGCCCGCACCGTCCCGCCCCGCTCCCGGCAGCGCTCCCGCCCGGCGTGGGGGCGGTGACGCAGGACGCGGCGGATCTGCGGCCCGCGGGGCACAGGCGCCTGCCCGAACCGCTCCAGCCAACGTCATGACCGACGGCGCTTTCGCCCGAGTCGAATTGCTCGAAGGCGGCATCCCGCCCGCGCTCGGCGTCCCGAACTCCGTCACGGCTCCGGTGAAGCCGGCCCCCGGCGGGCAAAACATTTTCCAACAGGAATGGATCGACGCCTGCAAGGGGCTCAACAACCGCCGCACCCATTGCGACTTCGATTACTCAGGGACCATGATGGAGCAAATGCTGCTCGGCCTGGTCGCCCACCGCGCCGGCAAGAGGCTGGAGTACGATCCTGCCGCCGGCCGCATCACCAACGTCCCGGAAGCCAACGAATGGCTGCGGCGGACTTACCGCCCGGGCTGGAATCTCAACGGCTGATGCAAGCGGGCTGGTAACGGCCGCCTTTCCCGCGCGCCCGGCAATGCGCACAACTGCTTGCGCAGCGCGGGAAAGCGCGACGCTTGCGGCGTCGGCGCCGGGGGCGGCCGCACGAGGGGGGCGCCGCTCAGCCTGGTTCGCCTTGCCGCGCCGGACGGTACAGTCCACGCGCCTCCAGCGCGTCGGCCAGGGCAACGTAATTCATCACCCCACCCCAAGGCAGATCGGCCTCGCCGCCTCCCTCCAGCCTCAACCTCAGCCCCACGCGCGCCCCGTGATCCTCCAAAGGCTCGACCGCGCGCACGGCGGCGAACGGAACCGCCGTCCTGCCCCAGAGCCGCCGGATCTGGATGCCATCTTCGGCCAGAGCCAGCTCAAAGGCGGCGTTCGCCGCATTGCGGATCAGCAGCGCCAGAACCAGCGCCGCCGCCAGCCAGCTCAACCCCGCCGGACCCAACCAGTTGTCCACCGCGGCCTGGTTGGTCTGGTGCAACGCCAGCGGCAGCGTCCAGAAAAAGCAGACCAGCGCCGCGCCTGCGCCATCCATGGCCCAGACCGGAACCGGATCGTAGCGCACCGGCCCGCGCGCCCGCCCAGGCAACAACAGATACAACAGCAACCCAGCCAGCGCCCACTTCCAGGCCCGGTCCCGCTCCGGAAAAAGAATCCAGACGGGGGCCTTCGACTCGCGCGGCTCCGGGTGAAGCATGAACTCCAGATCCTTGCCGCCGGCGCTCAGATAGGCGTTGAGCCAGGAGCCGTTCCGGTAGAACTCTTGCAGAGCCGGAACCCACTGCGCCACGGGCGCCTCGCCGGGCAGGTAGTAGGCCGCACCCTCCGAGACGCGTCTCGCCTCTGTCCCCCGGCCCTGGAAAGCATCTTCGAGATCCCGCAACCAGCCGCTCACATCGCCACGCGGCGGCGGCAGCTTGCGGGTTGCGAGCGTGCGCCGCCGGTACTCCTCCAACGATATCCGCCCGCGCCCTTCTTCCCCCTCCAAGGACAGCCAGGCGAACCGGCGCTTGTACTCCCTCTGGAAATCCGGTTCACGAACGCTAATCAACAGCGGAGGCGACGAATACCAAAACCAGCCCGCCCCGCAAAGACCAACGATCAAAACCACCCGCCGCAGGATCTCGATCATGGCCTGGCCGCGCGCCGCACCGTCACGCTGACTTGAAACTCGCCCCGGTTGTCAAACGGATTGGAGTCGTTGATGCCCAGCTTGAGCTTGCCTTGGAAAGGCACACAGAACGAAGCCGAGCTGCCGGCGACAAAATCCTTGTGGGTCTCCCCTTGCTCCAGCCGTCCAAGCAACGCCCCCGTCTCCGCCGAAGAGATCGGCTTCCAAAAGCCCCCCGTAGTGCCCGGCAGCCCATCCGGCCCCGCGGCAAGCTCGCTCTTCTTCATCGGCCGGATCTCACCCGAGGCTTCGATCTCGACCAGGTCCCCCTCACGGAGCGCAATCCCCGTGTTCAGCCACACCGTGTCGCCCTTCACCGTCAAGACGCGCTCGACCGCCGCCGGCGCGTTCTCCGAACACGCACCTGCGTAACGGCCCGCTGTCCCCTGCTCCGCCAGCCCCACCTGCCGCAACGCCGAGCTTAGGCTTACGTCGCGGCCTGCCGGCGGCAGGGGAATGCCGGCCAGAGTTCGCTTGATGGACGCAAACTGTTCTCCCGGCTGGGCGGGCGAATCGATTGCGCTCCCGCCCAAGGCCAGTTCCGCGCGCCGGATCCGCTCCCGCGTGGGAGGATGCGTGCTCACCACCGCCAGCCAGTTCCACGCTCCGCTCCCGCGCCGGGCGGAGTCGTCCATGCGGCCGAAAAAGCTCACCAGTCCGCCCGGCGAATAACCGGCCCCCTGGAGCATCTGAAGCGCCAGCGCGTCCGCTTGATACTCGTCGTTGCGGCTGTACTTCAGGGCCGCCAACATCGTCCCGATCCCGCCCGCCACCGCGGCGATGTCCGCCCACTTCTTGCTCTTGGCGTTCGCAGCCGTGACCGCCCCCAGCAGAATCCCCTGCAACAGGAGCTGCTTGCTGATCTGCCGCGTGGCGTGCCGCGCGATCACATGCCCGATTTCATGCGCCACCACGGCCGCCACCTCGTCCTCGCTCTGCGCTAGATCGATCAGCCCCCGGTTCACGTAGATGAACCCGCCCGGCACGGCGAAGGCGTTCACCTCGCGGGTGTTCACCACCTGATACTCGCACGCCACCCCGGGTCGCGGGCTGGCCTGCTCCAGGCGCCGGCCGATCCGCTCCACGTAGCCGCGCACCTGCGGCTCGGTGACCAACTGGAGCTTCTGATTCAGCTCTCGCGCGTACCGCCGCCCCAAGGCCTTCTCGTCCCTCTCGCTGAAGAAATTGAAGCCGGAACCGACGGGCTTGGCGGGCGCCAGGTTCTGAGCCACAAGCACGCCCGCAGCGCACACGAGCGCCAGCGCCCGCAGCGCGGCCTCCGGCAAGCGGCGCTTCAGGGCCTCAACCACGCTCCGGTAGTTCTCCGGCGTACAGAACAGCCGGATGACGACTCGCCAACGGTTCATCACGCTCACCGTGCACAACTCCGGATGCAGCCGCACCCGCCGCACTTCGCCCCAGCTTATCGAGCCCGATTCCTGGCTAGCGGCGATCAACCCGGCCCCGGCGGTTCCCGGCCTGCCTGCCAGCACGCCCGCCACAACGGCCGCCCGGCTGGACCAGCGCGCGCGCCGCATGCGCGTCTCCCAGCCGATGCCATCCGCAGCCACTCGAAACCGCATCGCGAAGCGGTTGCCAAAGAACACCAGCATGACCGCCAAAAACATCACCGCCAGGCCCGCCACCACCAGCGCAAAGACCCTAAGGAAACTCCAATAATCGGCCCAAAAAGTGCGCCCGGAGCCGCTCACAGCCAAAATGACCAGCATCAGCAGTGAAACGATGCCCATCGTCAGTACGAGGAGCTTCGCCAGGTCGTACAGAATGAATCGGTTCGTCAGAAGCGGAACGCTGGCTGTCCAGACAACTTGCGGATCGGCCGCCGCGAGCCTGCGGCCGCATTCGGGGCAGTGCAGGGCATCCGGAGGCGGCGCGGAACCGCACTGCGGGCAACGGGCGTCTCCCGGATTGCTGTTCCTCTCCGTTCCGCCCTGTTTCCTCGAACCCATGCGCTCGCTCACCCGGCGAATATATCACGCCTCCAGGCCCGGCGCGCGCAGCTCTATTGCGCCAGGGTGAATCGCCCGTCGCCGTGAAGCCGGTAGCGGCGGCCGCGCCAAAGGATGGTGTTGCCGAAAAACCCGGCGATCCAAAATACAAACGCAAGCAGGTCTTGAATCGGGACCAGCCACCAGTAGCGCGCCGTGAGACGATCCCGCAGGATGAATCCGGCGGTGGCCCAAGCCGCCAGCGCCCGAAATCCGGCGGCGGCCACGAGCATCGGCCACCACTCCGGCCGGATGGCGAACAGCAGCAGCCCCAGCGGCAGCGGATAGGTGAAAAGCTGCCCGATGTACCCGCCGGGACGGCTCCGCCGCGTGCTCCGGGCCCAGCGCAGCCGGTGCCGCAGATTCTGCGCCAGATTCTGACTGCCGATGCGGTGCTCGATCACGTAGGAGGAAAGCCCGACGCGCCACCCGGCATCATGCGCCAGCTTGCCCAGCATGAAGTCTTCGGCCAGGTAATCCTTCACGCGCTCGATGCCGCCGATCGCTTCCAGAGCGCTGCGCCGTGCCGCGGTCGTCGGGCCGACCGCAAAACGCATCCCTTCCATGAGGCGCGCCGTAAGAATCCCGCCCAGAAACTCGGTGTTCATGCCGATGGCCTCCAGCCGGCTCCAGAAACTGGGTCCCGCAACCGCGCGGTAAGGGCAGGTGGTCAGCCCGAGCTGCGGATCCTGGAACTCGGCGGCCAGCACGCGCAGCATCCCCGGCCCGACGCGCACGTCGCTGTCGCTCATCACCAGCAGCTCATAGCGCGCCGCCTCGATCATGTGGCGCAGGCTGAAAACCTTGGCGTTAGGGTACGGCGGCTCGCCCGTGATGATCAGTCGGGAGGGGATGCCGGCGTACTCCCGCCGCAGGCGCTCGACCACCCCAATCGCCGGATCCTCCGGGCTGCGCACCGCGAACAGCAGTTCGAATTCCGGATAGTCTTGCTCGAAAAAGCTGCGCAGATTCTCTTCCAGGCCCTCGTCCACGCCGGCCAGCGGCTTCAGGACACTGATCGGGACGGGCTGCCCTGGCGGCGGCCTCCGCTCGCTGCGGTAGTGGTGGGCCGCATACAACACCAGCACGCAGTAGACCAGCGAGCCGGCCAGAACCAGCAGCAGGATCAGCGGAACGAGCGCCATAGGCGCCTACTCGGCCGGGGCCTTGGTGTCGATGAGCGTGCGAATGCGGCTGAGGAATTCCGCCACTGGCATCGCGCCCTGGTCGCCGTGCTTGCGGTTGCGGACCGCCACGGCGCCGCTTTCCATCTCACGGTCTCCCACCACCAGCATGAAGGGAACCTTCTGCAACTGAGCCTCGCGGATCTTGAGGTTCACCTTCTCGTTGCGGTCGTCGAGCGCGGCCCGCACGCCCGCCTGCTGGAGTTCCTGCGTCACCTTGCGCCCGTATTCCACGTGACGGTCCGTGATCGGCAGCACCACCGCCTGCACCGGCGCCAGCCACACCGGAAACGCTCCGGCGTAATGCTCCACCAGGATCCCGAAGAAGCGCTCCACCGAGCCGTACAACGCCCGGTGCACCATCAGCGGCTGGTGCGCCTTGCCGTCCTCGCCGATGTACTCCAGCCCGAACCGGCGCGGCAACGTAAAATCGAACTGCACCGTGGAAAGCTGCCAGAGACGGCCGATGGCGTCCACCAGCTTGACGTCGATCTTGGGCCCGTAGAAAGCCGCCTCATCCGGCATCACCTTCACCTTGAGATTGAGCCTCTCGGTGGCCCGGCGCAAGGCGTTCTCCGCCAGTTGCCACTGATCGGCCGATCCGTCGTACTTGCCGCTCGCCCCGCCGTCCCAAGTGGACAGCTCGGCCGAGTAGTCCTCGAATCCGAACGTGTGCAGAACATCGATGGCGAACTGTAGGCAGCCCACCACCTCATCCTCAATCTGCTCCGGCGTGCAGAAAATGTGCGCGTCGTCCTGGGTGAATCCGCGCACCCGCATCAACCCGTGCATCACCCCGGAGCGCTCATAGCGGTAGACCGTCCCCAGCTCCGCCAGCCGCACCGGCAAATCCCGGTAGCTCCGCAGCCGGTCCTGATAGATCAGGATGTGAAACGGACAGTTCATCGGCTTGAGCTGGTATTCGGCATCGTCGAGGCTCATCCGCGTGAACATGTTCTCGGCGTAAAAATTGTAGTGCCCGGAGGTCTTCCACAAATCCGCCCGCGCCACGTGGGGAGTGTAGACCGGCTGATAGCCGCGCGCCAGACATTGTTCCCGCATCCAGTCCTCAAGAATCTTGCGCACGATCGCGCCCTTGGGATGGAAAAAGATCAGCCCGGGCCCGGCCAGCTCCTGGATGCTGAACAGGTCCAGCTCCTTGCCCAGCTTGCGGTGGTCGCGCTTCTTGGCCTCTTCGAGCTGGCGCAGGTAGTCCTCCAGCTCCTTCTGGGTGAAAAAGGCGGTCCCATAGATGCGCTGCATCTGGTCGCCCTTCTCGTCGCCGCGCCAGTAAGCGCCGGCCAGCGAGAGCACCTTGAAGGCCTTGATGTAGGAAGAAGACGGAACATGCGGGCCGCGGCAAAAGTCGATGAAGTGCGGTCCCAGGGTGTACTCTGAAAAGACCTCGCCCGCCCGCTCCTGAATCAACTCGCACTTCATGTGTTCGCCCATCTCGGCGTACTTGCGCAGCCCCTCCTCTTTGGGGGTCAGCTTCCGCTCGTAGGGCAAGTCGCGCGCCTGGAGCTCGCGCATCTTCTCTTCGATCTTCTGCAAGTCTTCGGGGGTGAACGGCGTGTCGCGCTTAAAGTCGTAATAGAAACCGTTCTCCGTGGCGGGCCCGATGCCCAATTTGGTGTCCGGGAACAGCTCCAGCACGGCCGCGGCCATCAGATGGGCGGCCGAGTGGCGGTAGACTTCGAGAGCTTCAGGATCTTTGGGCGTGAGAATCTCGACCTTGGCGTCGGATTCCAGCGGGCGGGTCAAATCGTACAACTCTCCGTTGACCCGCGCCACGATCGCCTCTTTGGCCAGCCGCGGGCTGATGGCGCGGGCCACGTCGATCGGCCGCGTCCCGGCGGGAAAGCTCTGGCGGCTGCCATCCGGCAGGGTGACTTGGATGCTGCTCATAGGGCTAGATTTCTCAGCGTAGCACAGGGTGAGAGTTGCACCCAGCGCGCTTGGAAAATTTCCCCTCCGGATGCGATGATAAAGGCGAGGGCAGACCGGTTCTCCATGGCTCACTCCTCTACCCAGCCCGCTTACTCCGACGAGGGCGAGCTCATCGCCCGGGCGCGGGCCGGCGACGCCGCCGCATTCACCCAACTGGTGGAACGCTACGAGCGCAGAATCTACCGCCTGGCGCGCCACATCACGCAGAACGACGAAGACGCCGAAGACGTGCTCCAGGACTCCTTCCTGAAGGCTTTTCAGCACCTGAACGACTTCCAGGAGCAGTCCCGGTTTTATACCTGGCTGGTGCGGATCGCCGTCAACGAGTCGCTGATGCGCCTGCGCAAGCGCAAGCCAGGCCGGTTTGTGTCGCTGGATGAGGAGATCGACACCGGAGAAGAGACCGTGGCGCGGGAGATCGCTGTCTGGGATGACAATCCGGAGCAGCGTTATTCCCAGCAGGAGCTGCGCCAAATCCTGATGCAGGCCGTCGACAGCCTGTCGCCCATTTTCCGGACGGTCTTCATCCTGCGCGACATCGATGAGTTGTCCACGGAGGAGACGGCTCGCGCCCTGAATATCTCCGTGCCGGCGGTCAAGAGCCGCCTGCTGCGGGCGCGGCTCGAGCTGCGGGACCGGTTGACCCGATTCTTCAAACGGAAGGCGGACGATGTCTTTGCTTACATGTGATCAGTTCTTGCAAGAGCTATCCGACTACCTCGACGAGGAAGTCCGGGAAGATGTTCGCCGCGAGTTGGAGAAGCACATGGCCGAGTGCCCCAACTGCTGGGTCATGGTCGACACCACCAAGAAGACCCTCAGCATTTATAAGAAGCTGGAGCCGGATCCTCTGCCCGAGCCTTTGAAACAGCGGCTGATGCACGCGATTCAAACGAAAATCAAAAGCCCCGAAGGCGGCTAGCCGCCCCTGGAGTTTCTACAACTCTCCGGATGCCCGCTTGAAGCACGCCGCCGGGCTTGCCATACCGGCAATTCTCGTGGACCACGCAGTCTTGCGCGCCACACCGCCAATTCCCGTGAAGCACGCCGCCAGGCTTGCCATACCGGCAATTCCCGTGGAGCAAGCCGCCAGGCTTGCCATGCCGGCGGTCGCGCCGGCAGAGCAACACAATCCCGAACGCCACGAGAGTTCCAACGCCATCCGGCCCGCACGACTGCGCGCTCCACCTCAAGCGTCCGCGCCTTGTAGGGGCGGACTAGCGTGTCCGCCCCCTCTTTTCCTATCTCCGTGTTCTCTGTGCCCTCTGTGGTTTGGTTTTCTCCGTGTCCTCGGTAGTTTGCCTTCTCCGTGTCCTCCGTATTACTAACCCACAGCTTCTTCACTCCTCGCAAAGACTTTTGCCGCCACGAGAGCGAGTTGCCGGTCAGACCACAGCCGCCACGCCTGTTTGGTTGCGGCTATGCCGCGCTGTGGTTTGCTTTGTCTGTGCCCTCCGTGTCGTGTCCGATGTGCCGCCGGCATTCCTGCCGGCCTTGGCCCCCCTCAGCCACTGCCCTCTGCTCCATCCAATCGCTCCCCCCGTCAAGCACGCCGCCAGGCTTGCCACACCGGCAATTCTCGTGGAGCAAGCCGCCAGGCTTGCCATGCCGGCGGTCACGCCGGCAGAGCAACACAATCCCGAGCTGCGCGGGAGTCCCCGCGCCATCCGGCCCGCACGACTGTGCGCTCCACCTCAAGCGTCCGCGCCTTGTAGGGGCGAACCAGCGTGTCCGCCCCTCTTTTCCTATCTCCGTGTTCTCTGTGCCCTCTGTGGTTTGGTTTTCTCCGTGTCCTCGGTGGTTTGCCTTCTGCTTCCTAACCCATCGTGGCGGGTCCGCTCCCCTGGCGCAGCGCCTCCAGGAATTGCTCCCGCCGCCGGTGGGCCCGCTCGCTGGCCGAACCCAGGGCAAACGCGTAATAAAATGCGCCGAGCGCCGCGGCGAAGCCCAGCGAAAGATAGAAGGCCAGGCGGCTCTGAAACGCGTAGCGCGCCGCGTAAGCCAGAAGGACCGGCGCCGCCAGCGCCGGGTAGGCGAGCAGCAGAAGGATCCTCACGCTGAACGCCGACGTCGCGCCCATGGAGCGGTCGGGACTGGCCGCACGCGGGTAATAGAGCGACACCAGGTTCCCCGTCCCCATCAAGTACAGGCAGAAAACCATCGTCACCGCATATGTTTCCACAACTTGCTGGAAGCCGACCGGCATGCCGATAAGCATCCAGACCAGAGCCACCCCGCTCACCTCCAGCAGCACGAAGGCCATCGCCGCCAGATTCTTGCCCGCCAGCACCCAACCGAAGCCTTGGGGCGCAGTAAAGTAGATTTGCGCCGCCGCCCGGTCGAATCCAAAGATGTTCCAGAAGACCGCATCGCCCAGCAGCAACAGCGCGTAGACGGCGACCATCGTCAGCCGGTACTCGGCCCAGGCGGCCGCTCCCAAACCCTCCTGGCGCAGCATCATCGGCACGAAGATCAGCACCCCAAAGGTGAAGCCCATAAAGAAGACAAGGCGGAAGCGCGGGGTGCGGGCCAGGGTCAACAGCTCCTTGACCGTCAAGGCTGCCAGTGGGTCGGGCAGCAGCGATGAAACCCAGCGCTCCACGAGACGGCCGGCCCGCTGGCTGCTTGTCGCCTCCGCGCGCGGTTCACCGCCGGATTCGCTGGTCAGGCTGCGCTCAAACTGCCAGCGCCCGAACATCCAGGCCGCGCCCGTCCCCCCTAAAAGGACGGCCCAGTGGCCCGGCGCCAGATCGCCGACCGCCAGCCGGGCTGCCGCGCTCCAAGGCCACCAGGAGGCGGTCAATACGGCGATCCATTCGGCGAACCGTCCCGCCCCGCCCGCCGCCAGCACCAGTTGCGGGAGCGCCACCGCGATCAGAAACAGCAGCGCTACCGCCTCCCGCAGCCGCCGCCGCGAGGCCAGGCGCTCGATCTGCTGGCGTAGGCCGCTGGCGGCGCACAAATTGAACACAACCAGCAGGGCGGCGCCTGCCGGCGCCATCTGGCCCGTCAGCGCCGGGTTGACTGTGATCCCGATGGTGGCGCCCGTCAACAGCAGCAGCAACTCCGGGTTGCTGGTCAGCCGCAAGATCAGGTCTATAGGGTATAGTTGCCGCGCCGCCACCGGGTAGGCCAGCAGGCGCTTGACGTCGAGCGAGGCGCCCTGGGAGCTGATCATCACCGGAGTCAGTTGCCACAATCCGCACAGCAGCAGAAAAGCGGCGGGAAGCCCCGTCTGCAAGGCGCCCGCGGCGGAGGGCTTGGCGCAAGCCAGGGCCAGCGCAACGGCGCCGAACAGCCAGGCGCCGAACCACAGGCTGAGGACCACTGTCGCTAGCGCGGCGCTCGAAAGCCGGGCGCCGCGGCGGACGTTCAGCAGCGTCCTCCACTGGGCCCATACGATGGCGCCTACGGCAGGGGTCATCCTCTACAACCAGTCCAGTCCGGCTGTGGTCTTTGCGCCGCCCACCACCCGCACAAAGACATCCTCGAGGCTCTCGCCTCCATCGCGCAGAGCCCCGACCTCCCGCTCCATCACCAGCCGGCCCTCGTGCAAAATGGCCACCCGCTGGCAGAGCCGCTCGACAACTTCAAGCACGTGCGAAGTCAGAAACACCGTCGCCCCCCGCCGGATCTGATCCAACAGGATGTCCTTCATCAGCCGGGCGCCCACCGCGTCCACGCCCTCAAAGGGCTCGTCCAGCAGGAAGAGCTCCGGCCGGTGGATCAGCGCCGCCGCCATCGCCAGCCGCTTCCGCATGCCTTTGGAGTAATCGGCGATCAGCTTTCCGCCCTCCTGGTCCAGCTCGAACAACTCCAGCAGCTCCCGCGTCCGTTCGCGGGCCACGTTGCGCGCCAGGCCGTACATCCGCCCGGAAAACTCCAGAAACTCCGCCCCGGTGAGCCGGTCGAATAAAAGCGACTCCTCCGGCACCAGCCCGATTCTCTGTTTGGCCGCTACGGCCTGTTCCGGCAGGCGGTAGCCCAGCAGTTCAACCTCGCCCGCCGTGGGCGCCGCCAGGCCCATCATGATGCGGATGGTGGTCGTCTTGCCCGCGCCGTTCGGGCCAAGAAACCCGAAAAAGCACCCGCGGGGAACCTCCAGGCTCAGATCCTCCACCGCCGTGCGCTGCCCGTAGACTTTGCGGAGCCTTACCAGCCGAATCGCCGGACTCGTCGCATCCATTGTCTTTCATCGTAGCTGGATTGCTGCCAGATCTGGACCCTATGAATCGCGGCCGGTTCTGCCGATAGTACAGACATGGCAATCTACGCCCCGGCGCGGCTGGACCGCCGCCAGGCGCTGCTGCGTGCAGCCGACAGCCTTCCGCCCTTCTCCCCTGTCGTCAACCTTCTGCTGGCCAAGCTTTCCCGCCAGGATGTGCGGTTTTCTGAGGTCTCTGAGCTCATCGAAAAAGACACGGTGATGGCGGGGAACCTGCTCCGCGTGGCGAACTCGGCCCTGTACGGATTCGCGGGCACGATCAATTCGGTCCGCCACGCCTTGGCCATCCTCGGCATCGAAAAGACGCGCAACGTGGTGTTGGCAGTCTCCATGACCCGCTTTTGGAGGAGGGATCCGGAGGCCGAGGGCTGGTCTGGGACGGCCTTCAATCTGCACTCCACCGCTGTCGCCATCCTCGCCGATCTTCTGGTCCAGTACGTCCCCGCCGAATATCCCGAAGGCGCCTTCACCGCGGGATTGTTCCATGACTTAGGCAAACACCTGGCGGCTTCGGCTTTGCCCAAAGAATTCGCAGCCGTTCAGGAGGCCATCCAGCGCGGCGGGGCATGTTTCGAGGAAGCCGAGAGTCTTCACTACGGGATCTTGCACCCGGAACTGTCCGCGGCGGCCTTGGAACGCTGGAACCTCCCGCAGCCCATCGCCGAAGCCGTCCGCTGGCATCACTGGCCCCGGCCCGCGGGCAGGCCGGGCTGCTTCTCCCTCAGCCAGATGCTCAACCTGGCCGGCGCCTGCGTCAACTCGCTGGGCTATGGCTTCGCCTCTTCAGGGCCCGAGTCTTGTTCCTCCCCGGAGGAGGCGCTGGCTTCTCTGGACCTCGGCGGACGGCTGCCGCGTCTGCTGGAGGAGTTCCGGGCGGAAGTGGAACTCCTCCGCTGCTTTTTCTAAGCCCTTCGCCACGGGCGGCGCCTGCCCAGCAATGCGTCATTGGATCACGGATGCTCCGCCGGCTTCACGACCCTGTCCCACTTTCCCACTAACCCACAGACTCTTCTCTCCGCGCGAAGATTTTTATGCCGCCACGGGAGCGAGTTGCCCGCGAGACCACAGCCGCCACGCCTGTTTGGTTGCGGGCCTGCCGCGCTAAGGTTTGTTTTCTCTGTGTCCTCCGTGTTCTCTGTGGTTTTAGTTTTTGCCGCTGAGACCAGGACCGCCGTCCCCGTTTCGTTGCGGCTCTCTCGCGTTGTGTTTCTTTTTCTCCGTGTCCTCCGTGTCCTCTGTGGTTTTCCTTCTCCGTGTTAGATTGCGGCCCTGCCGCGCTGTGGTTTGCTTTTTCCGTGCCCTCCTCACCCGCCGCTCTCCTTGCAACCGAACCTTGCCGAGTGTACGGACCAGCGTTTCCGTTCCCTCTTTTCCCACCTCCGTGTCCTCCGTGGTTTGTTTTTCTCCGTGTTCTCTGTGGTTTGCTTTTTTTTGCGTACCCTCTGTGCCCTCTGTGGTTTTCCTTCTCCGTGTTAGATTGCGGCCCTGCCGCTCTGCCCTCCGGTGCGGAAATCTGTTTGAATGGCATCCTGTTGCCTGCTTTTCTGATAGGATGAGGGGCGGATGGGAGGTGGAATGGCCGCTGAAGTCGGGTGCAAGAGACGGTTCACGCAAAGGGTCTGCTTCGCGTTGCTTATAAGCGCCGCCTTGTCCTCGGTTCTCTCTTGCAGCAGCCGCCCTGCCGAGCAGGTCTTCGGGATGGGAGACCGGGCGCAGGTGGGACGTTTTGTCTTCACGGTGCTCGAAGCTCAATGGACCGACCGGCTCGGGGAAGGCGCCTCGGCGCGGCTGCCATCCGACCGGTTCTTACTCTTACGCCTCAGCGTCACCAACGGCAGCAACCGCGTCTTCTATGTGCCTCAGCTCACCCTCACCGCCGCCGGGGGGCGGGAATACGAAGAACTTACTGAGGTGGAAGGGCTGCCGGATTGGTGGGGCGTCTTGCGCCGCGTCAACCCATCGGAGACCGAGACGCACTGGATCGTCTTTGATGTCCCACGGGCCGACTACCGCTTGCGGGTGATGGACGATGAGATCGATCCGGCGGATCGAAAAACCGCCTTGATCGATATTCCGATCCGGCTGGCCACAAATCCCCAAGGCGTTTCGCCGACCGTCCTGAAATAGGGAGGTCCTTTGCATTCTGTCCTGGCCGCGCTGCTGATTTTGGAGACCGGTTTGGCGTGGGCCCCTCCGCCCGGCAAGGCCCCAGTTATCACCAACGCTTCGGTTCAACAATACGAAGACGGCCCTCCAGTCCCGCCCGGCCACCGCTTCGTCGCCGGCGAGGCCGTATTCTTCAGCCTGATGGTCGGCGGCTACGCCGTCTCCCCTTCTCAGCAGATTCGTCTCAGCTATCGCATCCAGGCCTTCGATCCGGAGGGCATCCCGCTGGTGGAGCCCCACCCGGGCAAGCTCGAAGCGGAATTGACGGATCTGGATAAAGACTGGCGGCCGAAGATCCGCCACACCTTCGTGATTCCGCCTTACGCGCCTGCGGGCGACTATTACGTGGCCGCCACCGTGCGCGACGAGATCAGCGGCCTGGAGTCCGCGGTCAAAGTGCCCTTCCAGGTGTTGGGCCGGAGTGTGCCGCCTAGCGATAAACTGGTGATCCGGAATTTCCGTTTCCTGGCCTCCGAGTCGGCTCGCGAGCCGCTTTTGCCGGCGGTCTATCGCGGCGGGGAACGCCTCTGGGCCCGTTTCGACCTCACCGGCTACAAGATGGGCGACAAGAACCGCATTGAGGTGACCTACGGGCTGTCGATCCTGTCGCCTTCGGGGAAGGTCCTCTTCACGGAAGCTGAGGCTGCTCGTGAAGTGGACGCTCCTTTCTATCCCAAGCGCTTCTTTGAGGGCGTCATCAGCCTGGAGATTCAACCCCGCACGACCCCCGGCGAGTACACCCTGGTGATTTCCGCCAAGGATCTTGTGGGCGGACAGGCCGCAGAATTGCGGGAGCGGTTCCGCGTCGAGTAAGTCTCGCGATTTGCCCCGTGGCGGGTCCTGCCGTCGGCAATCTAATCCACCAGCCAGGCGCCGCGCTGTTGCCAGCCGCTGTGCTTGGACGGGGAGGATGCAATCACCCAAATCTTCTTGGGACCCTTGAAGGAGGCGGCGAACGTCACCGGGACGGTTACCTTCACTTCGTTGCCGCTGGGCTCCACCTTGATCCCCGCCGCGGAGACCGTGCACTTGCTGTTCGAGACGCTCTTGGCCGATCCGATAGCAACGGAGGGGAAGAACCTGCTGCCATCTTCATTCTTGGCCGCTACGGTCTTGCCGCCGTTGATGTCCACCCAGCAGGCGGTCTGTCCGGCGCCGGGCAGCACGTCGTTGATCAAAAGCTGCACATCCTTGACCATCGAAGCGCCGCCGGGGTGCGTAACCGAAAGCTGGAACACGGCCGATCGCCCCGTGCCGCTCGACGGCGTGACGTCCCCAATCGTTGGCGCCATCTCGGCGGAACTGGCCGGCGCGGCGGGTTGTTGCACGCCCGGCGCCTGGGAGGCTTCCTCTCCTCCCCGGCCGCAGGATGCGGTCCACATCGCCAATCCCAGCGCCAAAACAACGGCCCAATGAACGGAACAACGAAACGTAAGTTGTCTCATAGGAGATGCTGATTTTAGCAAATCCGGGGCGGCCCCTTGCCGGAGGGCCGGTGCTTGCGCGCTTTCCCAGTCTCCACCGATCTTCCGCAAACTACCGCGGCCCCGTCTGGGCCGTCCGCGCGGCGCGCCGGGCGTATTCGATCGGATCCAGCCGGATCAGCTTGCCGTCCACAAAATCGAAGATGTAGTCGTAGCTGGCGATCTCGGCCGGGGTCAGCGGCCGCTCGAAGCGGAAAAGCTGGTCGACGCGGCTGTCCGGGTCCCGGTACAGCAATTGCACCAGAAATACGGTGGAGTAAGTCTCATTGAGGGGATCGGTGACGAACAGCATCGACGCCCGCCGGGGCATCTCCGGACAGCAGCGGATCAGCGACTCGCGCAAATTGCGGATGCTGGAGTATTCGGGCTGCCAGGAGTCCCATCGAATGCGGATGCCGGTGTGCGCTTGGATCATCCCGTAGCCCGCCAGCAGAAATAGCGCAACCTGCGTGACGGGCCGCCAGCGCTGCCCGCCCAAGCGGCGCAAGGCCGCCTCCCGGAGCTGCGCGGCGCAGTAAGCGCCGTAGATCAGCAGTCCCGCCGTCGGAATCCAGACCGCCGTCAGTCCGCGGGGATAAATGAAAGCCATCGGCAGAATCCCGCCGAAGAAAAGGATCCAGCAGAACGTCAGCGCCCGCGAACGGGTCCACAGCGCGGCGGCCAGCAACAGCAGCGCGAAGGCCACCGTGCGCCGCGCGTCGAACCATTCTGGGGCATAGAACAGTTCTCCCAGGTAAAAACCGGTCTTCTCCAGATAGGCCGCCAGGGAGACCTGCACCTTGTAACCCGGGGCCGCCGCAATCCCATCCTGCGCCATCACCCGGCCGGGAACATAAGCGGCCGTCATCAAGGCCGCGGCTGCGAGCGGAAGCAAGTCCCGCCGGAGATATCCGGTCCACGCGGACGGTCTCCAGCCGGGCGCCGCATGCAGAAGCTCCCAGGCGGCCACGGCGAGCGGGAGCGAAACCGCCAGTTCCTTGGAGTCCAGCGCCAGAGCGTACAAGCCGCAGAAGATCAGCGTTTGGCGCCAGTTCAGCGGAGAGCCTTGCTGGCGGATTCTCAGGTAATAAACGAGCGCTGAGAAGTAAAAAAAATAACAAAAAATATCGTAAATCTGACCCGTATTGAAATAATAAGTTGAGATATTAATGTGTGCGGCTCCTAGTAGTGCGGCAAGAATTCCAGTTTCTCTTGAACTAGTAAGCCTGCGGGCGAAGGAATACAACAGAAAGAGGTTCAGTCCCATCACGCCGGTCAGAAATGCGCGGAAGGGAAGCAGGTTGAACTGAGAGAGGTTGAAAAACAGCCGGTAGGCCAGCTCCGGCAGGGGCCGGTAGAGATACGAAGGCCGGAACCAAACCACGATGTCTCCCAGCAGCCGCGGCAAGGGGTAGAAGACCGCCCGGTGGCAGTTCATCAGATCATCGTGAGTAAACTCGGCGCGCAGTCCCCAGCCGGCGAAGTACAGGAACCAACTGGCGATGAGGCAGCCCGCGGCCAAAGCGGCTCGCCTGGGCGTAACGTAGCGGTTCGGCAGTGCGTTCAGAAACCCCATATCGCAAAGCGACAATTGTCCCGTAGCCGGCCTTAACGCCGCAACTACAGCCCCCACCGTAGACCTCCTGCCATGGGGCAGGCTGTTTTTGTGGGGCAGGCCTCTGTTGTGGGGCGGACATTCTTGTCTACGACCGCCGCCCCCGTGGAGCAAGCCGCCAGGCTTGCCATGCCGGCCTCTCCGTGGAGCACGCAGTCTTGCGTGCCACACCGGCAGTCCTGCCGGTGGTCGGCTTTCCTCTCCTGCTTTGCCACAGGTCCCTGTTTGTGGGCAAGCTGCTTTTGTGGGGCAGGCTTTCTAGCCTGCGGCCGGCTTTCCAGCCGGCCTTGGCCCCCTTTACCCACCGCCCTCTGCGCCACCCAATGCCGCGCCGTGTAGGGGCGGACCAGCGTGTCCGCCCCCGCTGTTCACTGTGGAGCATGCCGCCAGGCTTGCCATGCCGGCCTCTCCGTGGAGCACGCAGTCTTGCGTGCCACACCGGCAGTCATGCCGGTGGTCGGCTTTCCTCTCCTGCTTTGCCACAGGTCCCTGTTTGTGGGCAAGCTGTCCTTGTGGGGCAGGCTTTCCAGCCGGCCTTGGTCCCGTTTACCTGCTGCCTCTGCTCAACCCAATGCTGTAGGGGCGCACCAATGTGTCCGCCCCCCGTGGAGCGCGCCGCCAGCCTTGCCACACCGGATGTTCGCGTGGAGCATGCCGCCAGGCTTGCCATGCCGGCGGTCACGCCGGCAGAGCGATACAATCCCGACCTGTGCGGGAGCTCCAAACGCCATCCAGCCCGCAACACTGCCCACTCCACCTCAAGCCGCCGCCCCCCAATGTGGAGCAAGCCGCCAGGCTTGCCATGCCGGCGGTCACGCCGGCAGAGCCACACAATCCCGAGCTGTACGGGAGTTCCAATCGCCAACCGCCGCCAAAACTGGCGGCGTGGCACGCACGACTGCGCGCTCCACCTCAACCCGCCGCTTCCCCTCCCATCTCCGTGTCCTCCGTGTTCTCTGTGGTTTGCTTTTTTGCGTGTCCTCCGTGTCCTCTGTGGTTTGCTTTTCCCGTGCCCTCCCCACCCCCAGTCACAACCTTTCCCAAATCTTTTTCCCTTTCCTTTTCAACCACTTGCCCACTCCCCTTTCCTCTCCTCTTGCTCCCCTCTTGTATGTTGAAAGTGAAAGGTGCGGCTGACGCCCTCGTGGGGGCCCGCACTGCGGACGGCGCAAGTCCCGGGCCACAGCGCCGACGCCCACAGCCACTGCCCTCACCGGATGGGGGTGAGCTCCGGTC
>Ga0078972_1008830_pt1 | contig 20581 bp, 12 predicted proteins | sample YelNatPaOPGAMG01_FD_67568 | JGI IMG/M metagenome (GOLD analysis project Ga0078972, IMG submission 67568) | Hot spring thermophilic microbial communities from Obsidian Pool, Yellowstone National Park, USA - OP-RAMG-01 (SPADES assembly) (version 2) | ecosystem: Environmental > Aquatic > Thermal...
GACGGGGGGCGGCGATACCGGTTGTTCCGGGGCGGGCGGCTGAGGCGGCGCGTCATAGGCCGCAGCCCAGGTCCCGGCAGGGGCGGATAGCGCCCACGCTTCCACCAATCCGCGCAACAAGCGGCGCAGCCCCGCGCGTCCAAAGTGGTGGTAGCGATGGGGCACCTGCGGCACATCCGGCGCAACGATGGCCGCCTCTCCCTCGTCGCTCAGGCCGGGGATGCCCAGCGAACTGTCGTGGCAAAAGATCCAGGTGTGGCCACTTATTTCCAGGGTAAAGTCGCCCTGCGGCAGGCGGCGGCGGAAGGCTTCCCATAGCCGCATCTGGTCGCGCTCCAGCGCCAGGTTGCCCACCACGGCGCGATAGAGTTGGTCGTACCAGTACGGCGCGTCCAGGTGCTTCGCACCCGAAGCCCAGGCCTGCACCAGCCGGTTGATGCCCTGGGCGACCTGCTTTTGCGCGTCGGCAGCCTCAAGGGCAAAGTTGGATTCGCCCACACATTTGGTCTCCAACAACTCCACGTGCAGCGGCAACTCGCCATTGGCTTCCGGCGGGATGGCGACAAAGAGCAGGTCGGGAATGCGGCCGTCAAACCAGTGGGCAAAGTCGTCCAGGTAAATCCAGGCCGTCAGCGCGCCGGGATGCTGTTCCAGGTAGCGGCGCTCGGTCTCGTGTTTGGCGATGACCATCCCCATCAACTCGTTGAGATAGGCGCCGGGGCCAGCCGCGCGCAGCACGATGTCGCCGGAGACCTGCTTGGCCTCTGCTACCAGGCGCCGGGCGATCTCACGGCGAAACTCGTCGGGCGTGCCGGGTAGCAGCGCCTCCAGGTTGGCCGTGAGGCGGCTGACCACAATGTCCCGCGCGCGGTAGGATGAGGAGACGGTGAGGTTGTGGCGACGCTTGGCGCCCAGGCCCAGCGAATAGCGGATGACCTCTATCGTCTTGGGGAAAGTGGCCTCCAGCAAGAAGCGGTCAACGGTGGTATCGTAGCAGGCCACCCAGTTGAAACGGCGGTGCAGTTCAGCCAGCGGTTGCTCCCAATCCAACAGGGAAACGCGCTGGAAAAAGCGCGGCATCTGGTCGGCAGGCAGCGGTTTGCGTTCCTTTGCGGCCCACTGGATACGGTAAACGTGTTGCAACAGTGCGGGCTGGGGCGGCGGCGTGAGCAGGAGCGTGCGGGTGAACTCGCCGCGCTCAAACGGGGCCTGTTGGGCGCGGTAAAGCGGCCATTCATCTCCATCATCCGGCGTCGGCGCTGCCGGATTCATCTCCGCTTCCACCGCCTGGCCTTTTTCCGCCAGGACATCGGGCAGGATGACCAGGTCGGTATCGCGCACCTGGCGGAAGAGGTCCTCATACTCGCATTCCAGCACCCGTAACGCCACCGGCGGAAAGTAGCCGCCGTCGGGCCGGGCAACAAACGCTTCGTGGGCCTTGAGCCATTCGGTGACACGCCGGTAGAGAGGCGCGCCGCGATCGGTGCTGTGGACGACGACGGTCAGGCGCAGTCCCCACCGCCGGCGGCGGGCCAGTTTGTCCAGCCGTTCCACCAGCAGGCCGGGCAGCGCGCCGTTGCGACACTGCACCAGGTAGACTTCCAGTCCGTCACGGGCAAAGGGGTAGGTCTCAATGTAATCCTGCACCACGCGCGCCAGTTCAACCGCTGCGACCTCTGCCGCCTGTTCGCTCTCGTCCTCCGAAACCAGGTCGGGGTCCAGGCCATAGGCCAGTCCGGCCAGCCCCTCCTGGCGGAAGAGTTCGTAGCCGTGCATCTCGTGGACGGGCAAAAAGTACGTGGGGCGACGTTCCTTGCCCGGCAGGGCGACCAGCGCCGGATAGCCCGCCGAACTGTAGGTGACGGTCAACTCCTGCCGGAAGCGGCGCACGTCCACGATAGGCGCCGGTTCGGTGGCCGAAAGGAGCGCGTTCAAGAAACCGGCAAAGTGCCGGGCGCGGGCGCGGTGCCAGTGCAGTTTGAGCGGATGTAAGAGCGGCATCACGGCCCACTCGTCAAAGGTCTCCGGGCCGACCATCCACGCCTGGACCAGCCAGCGGAAGCCGGGCAGGACCTCCTGTCCCTGCTGGAGATGTTGGGCAGCCGTGTTCAGCAAGGCATCATACGCGGTGAGGAGACCGTCCAGGTCGGCAGCCAGCAGGCCGCGCTCGCTGGCCTGTTGGACAAAAGCGGCCCAGGCCCCTTCCAGGCGCGTCAGGGCGGCGTCTATGGCGGTAAAGGTTGCTGGGCGTGCCACAGGCTGGAGCGCCTCGCGCAGTCCGGCTCCCAGGTCCGTTGCCTCCCGATACCACGCGCCCAGGCTGGAGAGGGGCCGGCTGAGGTCCAGGTCACTCACTTCGTTGGGCGCGGGGCAGGTGTTGTAGATAGGGATGCGCAGACGGGGTGTGCCCTGCTTCTCGGCAAGGCGCTGCGCCTCGGCCTGCAGGTGGGCCAGGGTCGCCGCTGCCGGGCCATCGGAGCGATAGTGCCAGATGAGGTCGGCGCTGGCCAGCGTCTGCCCCTGACCGTCGGTCAGGGTTACCCGGAAAGGCAGGTTGACCTTGATGACCTTCTCCCGTTCGCCCTCGGCCTCTTCTTCCGCCTCCTCCGGCGCGGCCTGTTGCGCCTCTCTCCACAGGTCGCCCAACTCCCAGCGGATACCCGGCATTGCCGTTTCAATCCCGCCGTAGAGGGTGCGAAAGGCCAGCAGCGCCTCGGCCTCTCTGGCCCCTGCCTCGCGTCCCGTCCATCGCACGGTCAGCGTTGCACCCGACGAAAGGTCATCGCGGGCGGCGGTCAGGAATTCCACGCCCAGGTAGGTCACGCCGGCGATCAAGTCGGTGGTCTGGTGCTTTTTGACGCTCCGCAGGCGCCGCAGTTGATTCTGGACCGCGCGGGGCAGGCTATCGCCGTAGTCGGTCAGGAAGCGGTCAACGGCCTCTTCCTCCGGCTCCTCCCCGGCGGCCAGGTCCTGAAGCATATCCTGTGCGGCTTCGGGGAGCGTCTCGGGCGCGATGCGCTGGGCCTCCAGAGCCTCTTGCAGCGCCGCAACGAGGGCCTGCATCTGCTCTGGCCTGCTCTTGCGGCGGCTCTTGTAGAGCACCGGCGCCACTTCGCGCCAGTCCAGGCGCAGGATGGCAAGCAACTCGTTACGGTCGGTGACGACCTCAGTGAGGAAGCGGCGCAGCCGGGCGCGCTTTTCCTCCGCCGTCAGGCCCCCGTAAGCGGAGTCGTCGTCAAACTCGGCCTCGGCCAGCCGGTTCAGGTACTCGTCACGTTGCCGGTCATCCAGCACTTCGCTGCCCAGGCGCGCGGTGCGCTGCACGTTGCGCAGGAGCGCGTCCCCTTTGGCAGTGTTGAGCACGTCGGCCAGTTCCCGGCAGCGGAAGAGGCCCAGTGCGGGCAGGGAGTCGGCGATGGCCATCTCTATCGTCGCGCCGGGATGGGTGTGCAGATACCCGTCCAGATCGCGCAGGAATTCGGCCAGGTCGCGCAGTTGCGGGGCCGGGCGCAGACGGGCCAGAAACGCGCGCAGCACCTCCACCTGCTCCGGCGAAGGCTGATAGGCAACAAAGGCGGCACGGATGAGGTGTTCCAGCCCCTCGCTGGCCAGCAGACTTTCGGTGACGGGATAGACGTCCTTGAGGCTCTGGGCGTCAGAGGTGGGCTGGTTGAAGATGAGCACCAGCGCGTGCGCGGGCGGGACGTGGTTGCGGTACCAGGTGGCGGATTTGTTCGCCTCCAGCGCATAGTCCTCGTAGCCGGGGAGCGGCGCGGTGGTGCGCACCCAGAGGAGTTGCCCGGCCAGCCGGTTGCCATCAGCCTGCAGGCGCGCCAGAAGCGCGATGTAGACGGCGTCGTCAAACCCGTCCAGGCGGAAGAAGCGGCGGGCCGAGCCGCCGGATTGGGCGGTGAGGAAGGCGTGAAGAGCGGTGGAGAGAATAGCGTCAGTCATACAAGTTCTTCCTCCAACTCATTGGGGAACTGACCCGTATTCCCCTCGATGTGTCGTTCAAAATGAAACCGTACAAACTCTGCAAAACTGGATGCAAAATCATCACAGTGGGGCGCGTACAGGTCTTCATTATCCACCAATGCCCGGTACAAACAGCCGCCTCCGCACAAAAGCGCGTATTTGCACTGCAAACACTTGGGTATATTTGCAATGGAGCGTTGATGCCACTTGGCGCGCATTTGCTCATCCCATTCAAACCTGGGCCAGAAACGACCAATGGCCTGTTCTGAGTGTCCCACTACATTATTGCAGGGATAGATAGCGCCAAATGGGTCAAACACATAGATGTTGGAAGCCGCGCCGCAATGGATGGGCGACAACGCATTCTCAGCGTGACTTTCAAACAGTGCCTTGACGCGCGAATTTGTAATGGGGTAGCCCGTTGCCACCGATACCAGTTCGGGGTACTCGGCTATTCTCTGTACAACTTGTGCATCGCTCACATAACCGCGCGCAACCTGCTGCTGTCTGGTCAATCTGGTTGAGGGGAACACGGCCTTGAAATAGCAACTGAAGCGTGGGTATTTCAGCAAATCGTATTCTTTGAGCACATCAACAAATTCGTCCAGGTGCCAAAGTACTTCCTGCGTAGCATTGACACGCAACCTGATGTGTATGTTTCGCTCTAACGCGCGACGCACATTTTGCATAATCTGCGTAAACGAGGCGCTGCCATCAGCGCGGCGGCGCAATTGATCGTGGGTTGTCGGCCCGCCGTCCACCGGTACCTGAATACAGGCAATTTGGTCCAGGGATAACAGGTCAAGATAAGCGTCAAGGTCTACGCCATTGGTGGCTGCCAGAAAGACATATCCGCGTTGCCTGCCACGTTCCACGATGGCTTCCACACAGTCCCGATTCTCCCGCAGCAATGGCTCTCCGCCGTAGAGTTCGATAGAGTTTTTACGTTTGCCAGCGTTCAACAAGTCAATCGCATCAAATGCCGCATTGATCACCTCTGGAGACATTACCCTGCTCAACCCCCCTGACCGTTGCGCAGCAATTTGCACAGAGCGTTCAAAGCAATAGGCGCAACGCAGTTGGCAGTCATAAGTAGGCATTATGTAAAAATGCGGCGGCGCAGTCTTGAGGCTCTGATGGATGTCTTGCGCCAGGTCTCGCAGGAACTCCATCTCCTCCGCGTGAGTCATTGCAGTCAAATAGCCCCGTCCTTCCAGATAGGCGGTGGTGTCCGGGTCCAATGCTGAAAGCGGTAGAGGTTGGCCCGTTTCTGACCATCGTTGCAGTTGCCCGGCAAGATCAGCGTCTATCAGGTCAAGCGCGCCGGTATAGCCGTGGGCCAGGATATACTCCTGACCGCGTGTAAGCGGCACGAAAATCGTGTAGCGGCTAAGGTATCTCATCTGACCCTATACCAGGTTTTTCTTAAGAACCAGGGCGAACCGTTCGCTATGACTCAATCGGGCACAGAACACATACATTTGACTATTTGGCGGTGGAAGTGAAGTCGCGGTTCCAGTCTTTTTGCCAGGTTTTCCAGATCAACGCGCTCCTCCAGCCCTATGTCGCGCGTCAATTTCTGTTCTACCAGGCGGATAGCCAGGGCCTGCAACTCGGAACGATCGTTCGGATCTGTCTTCCCGGCGAGACGACGCAGCACTTCAGCAATCAGAGCATCAAGGGCATCGTCGTCCACCTCCTCGGCTTTCAGGGCCGCGTCTACTTGTTGTTGTAACTGTTCAAGGCTCAACAGCCTCAGGTGTGTCTGACGGAGCGTTTCATTCAGTTTCTTGAGCATCTTTTTCCTCCTGCAACTGGGCTAATGGTCATCAGCAGGCTGGCTGGCAGGCTCATCTGGAACGGAGCACATACACACCCGCACTGGACCAAACCAATCATCGTCATCGTCGCGCCGGTGCCTGCGTCTTGGTGCCAACTCTGGCGGCCGCTCTTCCTCTCCTACAGCACGCATCAACCTGTGCCGTGCAATGAGGTCGGCGATTGTCTGTAATGCCGCCCGTTCTTCCGGTTGAGTGGCTTTGGCCAGGCGGCGCTGTACTTCTTCAGACAATTGTTCAAGGGCCTCTTCGTCTTTTTCCTCAGCATCCAGGATTTCCTGGACACGCTGGCGCAATTGGTCAAGGCTCAGAAGCCTCAACTTTACTGCGTCAATGATTTCATTCAGTTTCTTGGTCATTTTGCTTCCTCCTGTGCAAGTATTCAATCCACCACAACCCGAAACCCCAGGTTGTGGTCAAAAGTATCGGGGTCGCACATATCACCGCGCAGGGCGCAGCGGGCTACCCGCGGCGTTGAATCCCACCCGCCACCCCGGTTCACCCGCACGCCCTCGGCCTCCATCTCCTCTCGCCCATCCCGGGCGTCATACGGATAAGGTTTGTACAGGCTGCGCGTCCATTCAAAGACGTTACCCACCATATCGTCGCATCCCACAGGGCTCTTGCCGCGCGGGAAAATGCCCACTGGCGTCGGCTGTAGAACGCGCTCAGGCAAGGCGTTACAGTAGTCCCTTTTCCAGGTATTGCCCCACGGGTAGATCCATTGCTTGTCGCCCTTGGCGGCACGTTCCCATTGCACTTCGGTGGGCAAACAAACCAACCTGCCCAGCACTCTGGTAAGCCAGGCGCAGTAGGCCATTGCCTCGTACCAGTTGACACCCACCACTGGTTGATTCTTGCCATTGTAGCGCGGGTCGTCCCAATAGGCAGGGCGGTCGTGGGGACGCAGGTGACCAAAGCCCAGGTTCAACAACAGTTCACGCGCGCTGTGCTGGTCGAGTTTTATGAGAGTGTACCACAATTCGCGTTCTTCAAGTGAGATGTTCGCTTCGCGGAACCAACGTTCCAAATCATAGAGATGTTCGCGATGATAGGCCAGGTTCCGTAGAATACGCGATAGCGAACCTTCTCCCCTGTCAGGGCTTTGACGCCACTGCCAGCCAGCAGGAGTCCAGTAATCAGGCTGGTCATAGCCGCCTGCGTTGATGAAACATTCAAATTCGGCATTGGTAACCGGGTAGCGTCCAATCCGAAACTCGGGTACTGTAATAGGATGACGTGGCCATTCATCAGGAAAGGCTAACGCGTCGCGTTCGTCACTGCCCAACCATACTATTCCCGTTGGTACTGTTACCAGAACAGGCGAAATGTATTTGATGCCTGAGGCGCTTGATATGACCTTGAATCGCGGGTCGCCGATTTGGCCCAGTACACGACCAGCGACATTGCGGTGGGCAAGCGGCATACGACGGCTGGTTATCTCTTTCAACAGAGCCAGGCGCACCTGTTCAGCAACACCATCAGGCACTTGCTGCAGAACATCTACCAGGCATTGTCCTGCAAGCCAGGGGTTGACCGAGCAAATAGCCTGGATAAATTTCGTCTTCTGTTTGATCAGGCCGGCAGCGAAAATAGTCGGCTCTTCCCACCCGGTTGGTGGCGGCGGTGACAATACAGCCCATCTCTCAGACATTTCTGGACCCTCAATTACAGATTGTCTCCGATGAGGTGCCTTCCAGTGGGAGCGCAAATCCTGGCCTTGCTCAAATCGGACCAGCAGCGCCAGAGCCGCAAAATACTCTCGGATTTGTGCCAATGCAAAACGGATGCCATCGCTGGTTTCTTCCAGAATCCCCGTGCTTATTGCAGTTCTCAGCAAAGTATCGGACAACACATTTCTCAGCTGGTTGGCAGGCAACACTTTTCTCGCTGCTCTCGGTTGTATTTGATACGCCAATTCCATCAAAGACACCGCGAGTGATTGAATATCCGCTTCGCTCATCCCTCCTCGTTCCTGCTCCCTTTTTAACAAGTTGTCTATTAACCCTTTTAACAACATCCCTCTGTTGTCAGGCATACGCCCGTTGCTATCTCTATAGGCTTGAACTATCAAATCCAAAAAAAGCGGTAGCCGGGCAACATCCAGAAGGTTGCTTGATTGTAAGGCTTTCCACATATCATCAGCCTGGAAGCCCATAACCCTGGACAGATAGCGCTGTATCCGTTCGTTATCCAAGGTTTGGATCCCTATTGGCTGAATATGCAGTTCGCCGTGGTACTCATTCGTGCGGCAGGCAAAAACGAAAAAGTTGTTTGCATAGGTGTTGATAAACTCTCTCCACACCCGGACCTTGCTCAAGTACTCGTGCTCTGCACCCGGCATATCGCCAAGTGCGTCGCATAGCAGACAGATCCGTCCCGCTAACAATTCGTCTTCTAAACGCTCTTTAAGGCCAACACTCACACAGTGTTTACGCACGTATTCCAGCGGCGTGTCTGTGAGTTCATATTGGGCCAGGGAGATGTAGACAGGAGTGGGAATACCATATTCACCATTCAAACCGCGTTGCGCCAGAGTGTGTAATAAGCGATATAGTGTAGCTGTCTTGCCTGCGCCCGAAGTTCCCAGCAACACAATCGCCCGGTATTGATCAAGGGCCTGCTCTATATCCTTGTATTCCCGAACAACGGCCTCGCCACCTCGTTGATCATCTACATACACGGCTGTAAATGTCAGCGGCTCGTGATGCTTGATCGTTCCTGCCAGTGGAATAATGTGCTTGTCTGCGTAGTGAGGGTGGTTGATAATCCATTCAAGATATGGTTTTCTCCACTCCATATCCTGTGCGGACCGGTGTCCAAATACGGCTCGCATCACCTGTCGGAGTGTCCAGTGTGTCCGGGTACAGCGCGTTTGGCTCCGAACTATCTGTGCCAGCGGATAAGCATACAGTTGATAAGCAAGCCACGACGGATCGTTTTCAACCCGCGCTATGATGCGTGCCTGTCGAACCGCCTCAGCGACAGGAACGCCATCCAATAGGAGGGGGTATAGGGCTTCCGCGAAACGAGAAGCGGTGGCTGTGTTGACGTCCCAGGCTGTTGCCAACACAGCACCTGCGCCAGCCTCAATCAAGTCTGTAGGCCAGCCTCCCAGGCCTGTAAAAGTCTGGCCTATTTGAGCGGTAGAACAAGCGTGCAGAAACACCCACGGCCCGGTCTGAGCAAATCGGCGCTGCCTGGCAGGCAACAAATCTAAAGGGCGGAAAGTCTCTCCACCAATTGGGAGGCTGTTCAGGCTGGGATTGTCGGGATGAGCAAAACCGTGTCCGGTCCAATTGAATATACCCACGCCTTCCGATTCCAGGATTTGGAGTAAACCGGTCCAGGTCTCAATCAACTGATCACGAGATATGCCCAATGCTTGCTCGACAGGAGCACTAACGCTATGAAGTCTATTGTCGCCAAGCACACAGACCGCAGGAGTGCCCGGCATTTGAATGGCCAGAGGTTGATCAGATACCCAGCGTGATAAGGCCAAATGCTCACACCAGAACATCGTCTCTACAGGCTTTTCTGGTTTTATCATTTCCCAAGGAATGTCACTTGCCAGGCCATTGGGAACCAACAGGACACTTGTGGGCTGTTGTGTGTGCAGGTCAGACCAATAATATTCTTTGAAAGCGGATGGCAGCAGGTCCTTGAACAATCGTATGCCGATACCTTCCAGATGGCTGAATACAGCCTGCACATCATCCGATTTTCTGGGATCTGCCCAACGGTTAATTTCGGCGATCAGGTTCCGTACATAGATAGCGTGTTCAATGATGTCTACAAATCCAAAGTCGTGCACTTGCACGCCCCGCGAAATGCCCCGGAACGCAAAACGTACCTGGTTACTGGCAAGCGGAGACGTATTGATTTCAAGAATCAGATCAGGCCATTGGTCCAGGTGGAATTGTTCCAGCATACGGATCCCCCAATCTTGCGAAGTGTCCGTTCATTACTCCAGGGGCGTTATACCGTAAATTGAACGCATCTCTGCCAGCGGAAGCAGCCTGAAAAACGAAACGCTCTTGGACAAATTGGACATTGCTTGATACCGCTTGGCCAGATTACGGCCTGTGCTTTGTGCGTCGTCAAAGCCGAAAGTGCTGACCATTGTCGTCTCAAGATAATCCCATTGCCCTCCGCGCTGAGTTTGCCAGGCCAGAAAGGCGTGCCCCGGCACCAAAACGAGGCCTGGATTAATAGATGCTGCTTCAAGCAGGCTTGCAAACAATACCGTCCCGTCAATGCAGTTGGCTGATCGTGTCTTCAGGCTTTCACCTGGCAGCCTGATTCGCTGCATATACTCACCCTGACCCTGCCCAAAACAGATGATAGAGTTGATATAGGTAATTTTCCGAGCCTGTAAAGCGTCATAGATCGCTCTAACCTGGTTCTCCACAAATTTCTCATCACCTTGATAGCCGGCCAGCATAAATTCGGGATGGTGATCTGCGGCAACTCTCAGGATCTCCATCACCTCTTCCGTATGTGGGGTAACCCAGGCGGCAAGATAGCGAGTAAGATCTACGAAATCACCAGTCGCGGGGTCTTGTACAGACAAGTACGCGCTATCGCGCGCAAGCAACCAGATGGGTTCGGTTTTGTGCAATTCTTGCGCACCGTCAAGATCATCAACCTGCACATGCAAAGTCGCCCGGGTCAATTCAGTGATCTGTCTGATTCTGTCTGGGAAAAAAGTGGGTAGTTGGACCACCTGAACTTTATCGCGTCGGGCTATTTCAACAGTGCTGACAGCAGAGGCCGAATATCCCTCTATATATGAGGTCAGACGTAAACGCTTGGTCTGGCTTGAAACGTTTTCTATCTCGTAGGAAACCAGTGGGTTTTGGGATGTATCCAGCAGATGTACAATGCCCGTCGGGATTCGCTCCATTCGCAATCGCACTGAGATATCCAAACCTGTAGTATCAGGTCCCATTGTCGTTGGAGCATCACGGCGGGTGTTGAGAATGACACCTTTGTTGGCGTAACTTTCCAATTCGCGTTGTTTCTCCAGCAAGTCCGCCAATCTGAGTTCGGCTTGTTGCAGCATTTCCCACAATTCACTTGCCTCAAGGAGCATCGTGCCAGCATATATCTGCCTGCGCAGAGCGTCAACGAGCATCCCTTGTTGTTGTACCTCGAACTGGATTTCTTGTAGATCGGCCTTCATATTTTGCCTCCAAACTCAGGACCGGATTGCGTTATTTCCAACAGTGAGGATCAGCAGCAAATGGATCGCCAGTTATTCCATAAGCCACCGCTGGACACCCCCGACAGCAAACGTACAACTCGCAGTGGCTACATTTCTGGTAGTTGGAACGTTGACGGAATCGTTCCAGCACTTCAGAAGTTTGTAGAATCTCTGCAATAGGTTGTTCAGGAACCTTGCCAACAACAATGGGTATTCGTCTACAGGGTAAAACGCTCCCGTCCGCAAGAATAGCGATGCCACTTCTGCCAACGGGACATCCATAATCGTATTCGTTCAACAAACGGGGATTGAGTTCACCTCGCTCATAGAACAAAAGAGCAAACAGGTGTGATTTGAATGTGTACTTCGTTGGTATTCCTTCTTTCCTCAAAGTTCGGGAATGTTCAAGATAGTTTTCGCACACGTCTCTGTATTCTACAGGGGAGAGTTTTGCGCCCTCAAATTGCCTCGCTTCGCCCACCCACGAAATTCGGTCAAAGCCAAAACTGTTGACGCCGATCTGACCTACCAGATCCATTACAGGGATCAGGTCTTTTACATTCCAAGAGCTGAGTGTGAACATTACAGATGTGCGTATGTCCATATCTTTCAACATTAGGAGCGCCTGGACAGTTTTTTGGAAACTGCCCGCACGTCTTAATTTGTCGTGGGTGTCCTCCAACCCGTCCAAACTCATTTGATAATTCCTGATACCCAAATCTTTAAGACGTTGGGCTTTATCCCTATCCAAAAGATCGGGGTTCCCCAATACGCTAAAGGAAATACCGTACTCCCTGGCTTTTGTTGCCAGAATCCAGAATACGTCTTCCCGCATAAAAACATCGCCACCAGTAAATGCAATGTGTCCGTGCGCATTATTCTGATCTATCGTTTGCCTGTAATCCTCCAGCACCTGTAAACACTGCGCCAAGTTCAGTTCGTTATCCAATTCCGAGGAGTAGGTTTGGGGATCGTATACATAGCAGTGTTTGCAGTGCAATGAACACAGTGCTGTAATGTGCCATTGCAGATACAGATCTCCTCCTAACACGGTGTATTCCTCCGAACAGAGTTGTTCACCACCGCCGTCGCGTCGGAATACTCGGTCGCCAAGCCGGCGTGTTTCATCTTGTCCAACAGCGCGGCGCGGTTGCGTTCAAAATATTCGCCGTTGATGCGCTGGCGCTCCAGCAGCCCCGCCTCCCGTGCCTCGCGGACTCCCACGACCAGGCCGTAGCGGTGGTAGAGTCGTTGCAGGAATTCGTCGTAGGTCATCCCGCCGCCCGGTGGGATGTTGGCCAGGGTCAGCGCCTTGAGCAGGTTGTCCCCCAGCACAAAGCGTGCGCCCGGCCCTTTGCGGGGGGCCGCCAGCCCTACCGCTTTGGCCAGTTTGCGGTGTACGCCTTTGAAGTTCTTGTCAAAGTCCTGCTGCAGGACCTCTATCAGCGCCTCAGCGTAACCCTCAGCCAGGGCATCGCGGTCGGGATTTGTGCCCAGCCGCTGGATCAGCGCGTCCACGCGGCGGGCAAAGGCATTCTGGGTGACTCTGGACAGCCGGGGCAGGTCAAAGTGGGCGCGGGCGTCGGACTCCAGCGTCCTGTAGGGGTCAGCATCGGCCGGCAGGGCCCGGACCCATGCGGCGACCTGTGACCGGATGTACGTTTCGGCCTGGCGGACGATGTTCGCTTCCTGCTCCCGAAAGGCGGCCATAGAGATCGCACGCACAACGCCGCCATCGGCGCCCTCCAGCGCGTCCACCGGCAGGGAGGGACGGCACGCCTCCAGACAACTGCCGTCGTTGTGGCACGCGGACAAAGCCACCGGGTGTGCGCGGTGGTAGAGGTACAGCGTCAGGTGAAAGCCGATCAGGTGTGCCAGCAGGTCAAGCGTCTCCAGCGGGTCCAGATCGGCCTGCAGAAAGGTCTCCACATCTTCCGCGATGAGGACGTAGAGCGGGCAACCGGGGTCGGGGATCCAGCCCAGGCGGCCGGTGGGGTGGCTGTTTCCCCGCTGCCCGACCTGCTGTTGCCAGGCCCCGTCAATGATGGCGGCCAGTTCGCCCAAGGCCGCGTTGGGTTCGGTCAGCAGGGTGCGCAGGCGCTCGGTGATGGCCCGACGCCGCGCGGGGTCGTTCCGCGTGCCGGCGGAGAGGATCAGGTAATAGATCTCGCCGCCGCGGGCGAAAGAGTTGCGGGCGTCAAAGGCAATCCCCTCGTCCAACTGATGCGGGGGCAGGCCGTCGGCGGAACGACGCCCCACGAACTTGGTCGCCCCTTTGCGCAGGCCCTCCCAGAAGAGCAGGTTTTCGTGGGCCGGGAAGAGCGACTTGGCGAACCAGGAACGGCTCTCCTCCACCGCCGAAAGGGAGCGCAACAGGGCACGGGCCAGCGTCAGGGGATCCTTGTCCGGCCCGGTGTTCCCATCGCAGAGTTGACGGAGCACGGCCTCCAGCCGTTTGCGCGCCGCGTCGTCAAGGGGATGGCGGGTCTTTTCCCAATCGTCGTAAAAGACAAAGCGACGCAGGCCCAGACGGGTGAAGCGCGTATAGTCCAGGCGGTCCGAAGCCTCGCCGGTATTGATGCCCTGCCCCAGCGCGTAGTCAAATCCGGCCAGGACGTTGAGGAACTCCAGCAGGTACTCCATCCAGTGCTGGCCCACCCGCAGGCGATGGCCCCAAATCCAGGCGGCGACGGGATAGCCTTCGCGTTGTTCTTCCAGGTAGCCGTAGCGTTCCATCGCGTCCCTCCCGCGGCTCAGATGCGGATCCGCCCGCCGGGTTCAACCCAGAGGGTGCGGAAAGTGTAGCGGTTGCGGTCGGCAGCGAAAAAGTCAATCCGTCCAGGTGGCGGCGCCACGGCAAAGCGCGCCAGCAGGTCGTCCTTGAGTTGGCGGATGCTCAGTTCGCACTCCTCGGCCAGGATGTCCGGCGTGCTGCCCCGCGCCCGCCGCATCAGGTACTCAAAGCGCAGCAGGTCCACCGGCCAGGTCAGCGGTTCCGCCTTGACTCCCGGCGGCGGATAGATGACCAGGCGCAGCGTCGTCAGGTCGCGGTCAAAGGCCCCGGTCTGTGCGGGGGCGGGCTGGAGCGCGATGCCGTCGGCGGGGATTTTGAGTCGCACCAGCGGCACCGGCTGTTCCACGGCGTGGGCGTACTGCGAGGTGACGTAGAGGGCATCGGCATCGGTCAGGTAGAGGCCGGAGAAGGCGCGGTTGAGGCCCAGGATGATCTCGTGGCGATAGTGCGCCAGCAACGCCGGGTCGCCGTCCACCAGACGAAAGTACTCCGGCAGGTGCTGGAAGGGGAAGAGTCGGTCGGCGGCGGCCGTCTCCTGCCACTCAAAGAAGAGTTTGCGACGGCAGTGGGGCAGCCACTGCATCAGGGGATGCTCTTCCTCCGGGCGGGGCGCGGTCGCGCCGCCGTAGAGATAGGCGGCCCGCTCCTGCCCAAAGCGCCGTCCGCCCAGGTCCAGCGCGGGCGCAAAGAGCCGCTCGTGTTCGGCCTGCGCCGCCGGGTCGGCGGGCCGGCCGTTGATGATGAAATCGTCCACCTCAAAGACCGACATCTGCCCGACGTTGAGCCGGCGCAGGTGGCTGATGACCACGGCCTTGCGGCGGAAGTGCTCATCGGCGGCCTCGCCCCAGACGTTTTCGTAGTAGACGTGGCGCTGCGGCTCCCAGTGAAGCGGCGGCTGGCCCTGAACCCGGTCGCAATCCAGCCCGCCGGTGACCGTGTAGGCCAGGTGGATGAGCATATCGCGGATGGTGACGTGGACGCCCAGATGTTCCAGCACCTGGTAGAGCCGTTGCACGCGCCGGGCGATGGTCGGTTCGGCCAGGCGCCTGGCGTTAAAGTAGATGGGGCACGCCTCCCCGGCCGGACAGGTGGCGCACGCTGCCCAGCGCGCCGGGTCGGTGAGCCAGGCCAGCGCCGGGGGAACGTAGGTAGAAGTGGTGACCTGGTTGAGGTTGAGGACGATCAGGCGGTCGTTGCTGAGATCCGGCCCCTCCCGCAACTGGCTGTCTATCTCCCGGTACAGGTCTTCCAGCCGTTCCCGTTGCAGGACGGCGCGCAGGCGGCCCTCGTTGGCGGCGATGAGAAAAACGAAGCGGGGCTGCGCTTCCAGTTGGTCCAGCGCGAGTTCCCACAGCAGATTAGCCCCGGCCTCCTCCGCCATTTCCGAAAGGTCCTTGACCACGCGCAGGGTGACCCCGTCCCGTTTAATCGGCCAGTCCAGGCGGTCGGCCCAGTCCACCACTGCCTGGCCGGTGAAGGCGGCGACGATCTGGCGGCAAAGGTAGGTCTTGCCGTCGCCGGCGTTGCCGGTGAGGATGACCGAGGGCGGGTGCGGGTGCTTGAAGCAATCGCGAACGAACGCCTCTGTGCGCGTCTCCAGGCGCAGCGGCGCGCCCCCCGGCGGCGGGGTCTGGCCGATGAACTCGTCAAAGGCCGCCTCGTGGTCGGGCGAGGCGGTGGTGTAGCGGTTGAGGTAGGGGACGAAGGGGTTATGGGTCATCTGTGGCCTCCGGGCGTGTTGCGTATTCTGTTTATGGCCACCAGCGGGCGACGTCCTGGATGGCGCACAACATTGCCACCACTTCGTAGCCAAGGCTGTTCACTCGGCAGTCTCTTTGGTCACCCAGCGACGGAACAATTCCACAGTGTAGCGCCATTGGCCAGCCTCCTCATATAGCACATCGTGATGTTGCAGTTCCTTCAGCGCGGCGCGTACTGAGGCAGGAGACATGCCGCTTGTGGCAATGATTTGTTCCAGGGATAATCCCTGGGGATAGGATGCTAGGAGGCGCAAGAGTGCCTGTTGACCAGGCGCACCCTGTCCTGCTTGACCCCATACCCCAGCAAAATAGTAGCGCGCTTGAGTGTAGAAATCCTCTTGGGTGATGACAGCCTCTACATCTTTGACCTGAAAAATTGGCTCCTGTGGCTTGCCTTGCTCAAAGGTCAAATCGTTGTAACGGCTAACCAGTCGGTGCCCAATCCATTGTGTCAGATAGGGCTGGCCAGCAGTCAACTCCCAAATATATTGTAACGCTTCAGGAGTGTAATCCAGTGAGAAATCGGGATCTGGCGGATTGGCCAGCAACTGAAAGACAGCTTCACGGCTGAGGAAACTGACACGTACCGGTACTGTTGTGGCAAAGAAGGGCTGGAAGTAATCTGCATTCATTTCTTCCAGAGTATGCAGCCCGGCAAAGATAAAAGCAATGCGTTCATACTTCTGAATGTAACCGCGCAGTATGTCCAAAATATCGGGCGGCAAGGCACCCTCACGAATCCAGTCTTCCAGCCTTTCGAATTCGTCCAACGCAATCAACAAGCCATCGCCCCTTAGCCCATAGCGTACCTTATCCAGGAATTGCTCAAAGGCACGATAGGGGTGGGCATCAAAGGCTTCCACCTCCACTGGAAAAATGCCCAGACTGTTTTCTTGCAGAACTCTCTGAATCTCATCGGCCAGTTTCAATAGGAAGTCTGCTTCCCTACCTCGCAATTCACCCAACAAGAGCAGGTTCACATAGGCCAGATGGAGATCTGCCCCCAAATGAGCGTTCAGGTTACGCAAGATGGAGGTCTTGCCCATACGCCGATGACCGTAAAGTGCCACTGAAGGCAGATTGCGCGCTCCGCGCCAGAATTCCTCCAGCCGGCGCAGGATGTCCTCGCGACCAACTAAACCCGCTCCGATCACCGGATCGCCGATGATATACGGGTTGTGTACCGGCTTTGTGGTCTCTGTCTGCCCGAATTCCCTTGCCATCACAAGCAAGGCATCTCGCCAAGCCGTGGCGATGGTGACAATGAGCGCCTGTTCTGTTTCCGGCAGCACAGTTTCGCTTTTCAGAACAGCGGACACTTCACCCAGAGCACGGTTAAGTGCTAAGGAGCGGGCTGTGCGCGAAACACTGCGTTGAGCGGCGAGAGCTTCCAAAGCGGCATGTAGTAAATGATTAACTGCATCCCAGGCCGCTTCATGGAGCAGGTCTTCTTTTTCTGGTGGCAGGGTGACCTGCAAGAACTCTTTATCTTGCCCAAGGGCAGCCAGATCGGAGAAATTTTTAATGTTTTGCGCCCGTTTCAGGGTCATCGCAAGGCGGTAGAAGGCTTCGCCATGCGGCAGAGCGCGCACCGCCGCAAAGGCCTGAGCCGCTTTGTCTGCCTTTTTGTCGTGGAGATGCCAGAAGCCAGCGCTGGCTGCACGGGGAAGTGAGCTCTTATCATCTTCCCAAAAACTTTCCAGATTGTAGGCGTTGCGTATTAATTCCCAACCGTAGGGAGTGCTGATAAGTTCTGCTATAGCAGCTATTGGATCGGACTTTCTTTCCAATGCCACCTTAATAGCCTGAATAACGGGAACGAACTGGGTGCTGTAAGTCAATATCTGGTTGATATTCTGGAGGCTGGTGGACCAGTCCAGTTCTAGCCAGGATACTAGTCGCCGTCTCAGACCAGGCAGAGGTAGAGGGGTTACGTGGCACAAAGGCCTATAGCCCTGTTTTTCTCGGGACCACATCAGGACAGCAAAAGGAGCGAGTACCAAATAGTCAAGCGGATGCAGGGATGCAACACTTGCCGCGATAATTGCTGCCCAGCTCGTTATGCCAGGGGTTATACCACCCATTGCGCCATTGCCAACATTACCCGTGGTATGCCCTATGAGGTCTACAATGATGCCCACAATGGCGCCCACACCAGCACCTACTACCGTAGTTAATATGAGGCTTAACATTGCAAAGAATATACTTTGTGTAATACTAATATTAATTTCGAGGAAAAACACGAATCCAATCACAACGCCAGTTAGTGCCCCTGTTACAATGCTTGCTATACCACCTGCTATGCCTCCTCTTGAGATACCTATCACCAAACCTATTACAATACCCGCCGCCATGCTCACAATTATTGTGTTACCCTGTACTTTGGGAAACTTGTCATTGCTTACGCTATCCATTGCCCCTCTTGTCAAACCAATTGCCGTCCCAGCCACTACAGCCAATACGATACCACCTATCATACCAACTGTTTTTGTGGCTATCACGAGTTCAGCCACAACTCCCACTATACTGCCGGTTATAGCACCTGCTATGCCACCTACTACACGGCGCGTAAACTTCACCATGCTGTTGGGGCCTGTGCTGAACCCTATGCCAACTATCCCGCCAAATATTGTGCCAAGCGCGATGCCATACCACGACATGGGGACATGATTCCATTCAACTACGGCAACCAGCAGAAAAGATATAGAGATGGCCAGGAGAAACCCCATTAATGCCAATGTCCGCCGGTACTTTGAATCGTCAAATGTCTCCACATACCAGCGCAGGGCCTGAGGGAAGAAAAAGACCCAATAAAGAAGGCGCAGGTAATCCAGAGGATTCCAGGGCCACAGAGGACGTTTGAGTTTTGGAGCCAGGTCAAGCAAAGGGACAGAAGTATTCATCCTGCACCTCCGAGCTTACGCTGATACAGGTCAAAGGCCAGGCGCATCAGGCGCTGTGGATGGCCGCCGCTTTGTGCCACCAAGTGTTCTACTTCTTCGGGAGCAAAACGCACCAAGGAACGCGATAATCGTTCCTCCAGAAAGGCACGAGCGGTGGCTATATCCCAAGGACGTACATCCACCTGATGGCAAAGCCCAGCCAGCGGTGAGGTATTGCCCTCACTATCGGGGAAGAGACGATCAAGAGGTGTGCGGGCTACCAGCGCCAGCTTGAGCGGAGCCGAAGGAGCTTCCGCCAGCCCGCGCAGTTCGGCGCGCAAGTCACGGCTGAAACCTTTCCCGGTCATCTTCTCGATTTGATCCAGCAGGAGCAGAATGCGCTGGCCACGCAACAAGCGTTCCAATTGCAAGCCGCGTGCCGTTGGCACGCCCAGGGCTTCGCAGAGCGCCTCGTAGTAGTCATTCTCGTTGCGCAAAGGTTGCATATCTAGGAAAATCGGTTTTCGCCCCAGAACGGGTTCGGCGCGATCTGCCAGAAGAGTGAGGAGAGAAGACTTGCCCACCCCATTCTCACCGACGAAAACCACCCCACCACTGACTGCCAGGTACTCCAACGCCTGACGGAGTTCTGTTTGACGGTCAAAGATGAGTTTCGGGTCGGTAATGCGGCCGCTCAAAGGCCTGAAGGGATTTCTTGTAACCTCGAAAGCTTCGTCAGGATGGAAGGGAACTTCCACCTTTTTCAAGTCGCGAAACAACCGCTGGACGGTTTCGGCAGCTATGCCCCTAAACACCATGATAACGTTGTTATCCCCTGTCACGATGATGGCTTCATCGGCGCTGCCGCCCAAGGCCACGGCGCGCTCGCCGGTGGCCAGGGTGACCTGTCCCGTGCGCACCGCGTGGCGCAGGATGTTGATGTCCTCTGGTGTTTCCTGCTCGTGCCCTATGCGTTCCAGAATCTCCGCTAATTGTTGTCGGATGGCCTCGGTGTTTTGAGCGATGCGCTCCAGGGCGCGGCTATCGTAGAGGGGTCGCAGGGCCTCCTGGCGGGCCAGTTCGGCCTCCAGCCAGGTCAGGAAATCGGCGGCGGCGCGGGTGGCCTGGTCCAGCCGCTCCCAGCGGTCGGGGTCGGGATGGCCCAGGTGGATGGCGAAGCGGCGGGCCAGTTCGGCCGGGTCGGGCCGGCCGCGACGGGTGAGCAGGTCGCCCAACAGGGGAAGGACAGCCTCGCTTTTCAGAAAGGCCTCGTCAAAGAGCGAGGCCTTCCATTCCGGATACTGGCGGGCGAAGGCGGTGTAAGCGCGCGCCAGCGCAGTCTGGAAGGCCAACCGCTGCGGGTCGCGGCCCAGGACGGCGCGCGCCCGTTCGGCCAGGCCGCTTTGCTGGAGGAGATAGCCGAAGACGGCTTCGGCAATGGCGGAGAAGAGGGCTTCTGGCAGCATAGTTGGCTTCTGGGCTATTTGACCTTGTTATGATCTCCGGTGATGATGATACTTCCGCTCACGTCCCCGCCAATGGCAACGGAGCGGTCGCCACGGGCAATAACCGTCACGCCGGCGGCCTCGGCCTCGCCCCACAGGCGGGCGATCTCTTCCCGCAGGGCACCGTCCTCTTGCAGGGCGCGGGCAATTTCCTCCCGCAACGCCTCGCGCAGCGCCTGGTTATCGGGCAGGGCGGCGACGGTCTGCGCCACCTGCTCCACGTTCTTCTTGCGGCGTAGTCGGGCCCAGAGGGTCCCGGCCTGCTCCCAGGCCGCCACTCCCAGTTTGCGGCCCGCTTCCTCGGCGGCCTTCTCCCCGGCCTTCAGCAGGTAGGGGAGGAAGGGGACCAGGAACTGCACAATCTGACGGGCGATTTCATCAAGGTCGGGCATTTTGGGCCTCCTGCTGTGTGCTGATGGAAGTCTGCCTTTCGGGGCACGGGGTGCCGGGCGTCGGCCTGCGGCAATTTGATGTGCTCCAGGTCGGCCGATAAGCCGGGTTCTGTCGTGGGCGGTCATCTCTCTGGGACGGCGGTTGCCCGCCGCCTCATGCGGCCCACCCGGGGCTCGGACGGGACGGGCCGCCCCGTGCAGGGGCAACCGCAAGGGTTGCCCCTACGTC
>Ga0078972_1008831_pt1 | contig 20581 bp, 5 predicted proteins | sample YelNatPaOPGAMG01_FD_67568 | JGI IMG/M metagenome (GOLD analysis project Ga0078972, IMG submission 67568) | Hot spring thermophilic microbial communities from Obsidian Pool, Yellowstone National Park, USA - OP-RAMG-01 (SPADES assembly) (version 2) | ecosystem: Environmental > Aquatic > Thermal...
TGTTTGATTACCTGTTGCTGCTAAGCGAGGGTCATCAAATCTACTTTGGTCCGGCGAAAGATATGGTGCCGTATTTCGCGGCGCTCAAGTATCCATGTCCGGCCTACTTTAACCCAGCGGACTTTGCACTGGATTTGATCTCTCTGAATGCGCGCTCCAAGACACTCGAGAAGCAGACACGGGCACGAATCAGTTACCTAGCCAATCGCTTCCTCGAACACAAGTCGGAGGCCTCGCTGCCGCTGGATGATCCGTTGGGCGCCACCGGTGACCTGCATACCAAAGTAACGCGCAAGGGCGTGTCGCTCTTCTCGTCCGAAGGCGAACCGAACTACGCTGAACCGTGGCCGGTACAGTTTGGGCTCCTGGTGAAGCGCTCCTTCAAACTCATGGTGCGCGAAAAGGGCACGAACTTTGCGCGCTTCTTTCAGACGATCATCTTTTCAGTCGTTTTGGGTTTGATCTGGTTGAACACTGGACGCAATTCCTCTGACTTTAACGCTGTACCCGGTGTTCTTTTCTTCCTGCTTATCAATCAATCTTTCGGGGCGTCGTTCGGCGTTGTTTTCTTGTTCCCGCTTGAGCGGGGTATTGTCTTGCGAGAGCGCACATCGCGTTTCTATCGCGTAAGTGCTTACTTCCTCGCCAAGAGCGTCGCCGAGCTTCCCCGATTGGTGGTGCTCGCTGTTCTTTTCTCTTGCATCACGTACTGGATGGTAGGCTTGCAACCGCACCCGTCCTCTTTCTTCATCTTCGTTGCACTTGTGCTGTTGACGACCCACACCGCGGAATCACTGACCCTTATGGCTAGCGCCTCAGCGAGTAGCCCGCAAACAGCAGCGGCAATCGCTCCGGTACTGATCGTGCTGTCGCTGCTTTTCGGCGGCTTCTTTATTGGCCCTAACGTGATTCCCGTGTGGTTGCGATGGCTTCGTTTTGTGTCGTTTATCTACTATGGATTCGCGGCTGTCATGGACAATGAATTCGGGTACATTCCGCGTTCGAATACCAATAATCCACTGGTCACGTACAACATCAATTCATTTGGTATCGGCGGAAACATCGGTTTTCTAATCATGCTTGATGTAGCGTATCGCGCAATTGCCTTTGTGTTCCTGCTCTATAACAAGCCGCGATTCCAGAAAAGCATCTGAACGGAGGCGTTGCAGAAGTGCGACTGAGTCGATGCTCCGAACGGCAATCAGTGCCAGGCGACATCATTTCTGGGCTCGGGGAGCTAGCGCCTATGGAATCAATGGCTTCGGTATAGTCTGGTGTGCATAGAATGGTATCGCGACACCAGTGATGCAAGCTGCTCGCATAGACTCGAACGCTGCGTTTCTAGCTTGCGTCGTTCCCCGGAATATGCGTTCGTCGTCTGGCATTGCCAACGACGAACGCGTTTTATCGAGTCCTCTCTTGAATCCGAATCCGTGGCATTCACGCGGCTCTAGACCTAGTGTTCGGGGTCAGGCATACGAACGGCGATATCAAGGCTTCAAGAAGCTGCTCCGGGCTGGATTCACACCTGCACGCGTCTCTTCCGCGGGGGCATCATCAGGGCTGTGAAGAAACAAACAGCCTCTCGGAATGCATCAATTGTACGCTGCCTCGAGCTGCTGCTTCGTCCTGTCGCTGTCGAGACTAGTGCGGGATCCGCATCGAGCAGCCGATACTTGTATACGTCATAGCTTGTACGGACCGTTTTGCAGCTCATCGTCAGGGGAATCGAGCCCGTATGGATTGTTGTTTGTGGTATTAGTGTGCTGGACTGCCTCCACGCAGCTGGGTACCGAGCGGGCATCAGTTGATGCGCTCCGAGGCGAGCGATATATACGGTGCAGGCCGGGCACGGTGGAGAAGCGTTATCGATGCGGCGTTTCCCTTGAGCCCTGTTTCCATGTGTGTGTGAGTGATTTTGGACGTGTATGTTTTCTAAAAGCAAGTCTCATCAATCGCGCACTGTCGTGCGCATCTCCGTAAGCACATTCTGTTTCTCGCACGACGTTGTTCGCGTCGGTTACCACCAAGGCATGAACGACACTTCAAAACGAGCATCTCTAACGCGACACTTCTAAATCACACAAACGAAATTCAAAGCGCGAGCAGTACAACTCATGCAACAGTGCCCTTCACACACGGCAACTGGGCGTGACGGTGGTGCGGAGCAGACGTCACCGGCTTCATCACCGCCTTGTACCGCTCTGCGTCGTCGTCGCTTTCAATGTCTACGCTCCGAACATCAGAGCACGAACGAAAGCGTTCTGCGCACGCTGCTCCCACTGCAGTCGCTTGGAGAACTTGAGGCGTCCGTGCCGCAACCCGCGGACTATGTGGTTTACAAGGGATTCCGGTACGCCCGGCCCTACGTTCACGCCTATCAAGCGTACTGTAAAGCGCGTTGGATCGGGCTTCGACCCTGCGACGCGCTCGCGGCCGAGTTCCCGTACCTACCCGCGTCATACTGGCGGGAAGCGCAACGTACTGGTCGACTGCTCCTTAACGATCGTCCGGTTCCAACTGACTGTGTCCTAAGCGGACACGGTGTTGAGCGTCTTACCCATATCGTGCACCGACACGAGTTGCCCGTCGTGTACACCGAGCGGATTCCGGTGCTGTACGAGGACGCGCATCTGCTAGTCGTCGATAAACCTGCATCCATTCCGGTCCATCCGGGCGGTCACTACCACCGTAACGCACTACAGCAGTTGTTGCGCATGCAACGGCATCTCGAGCGCTTCGCTTCGCCAGCGCTACCATGCGAGACTGCAGAATGCACGACATTCGCATCGACCGCACCGGACGACTTGTCTGCAGCATTGGGTGCGGCCGGAGCGCGCTCCCCGGTGGCAATGTCAACGACCGTGTATGACGCGTCGACAGCGGCAATAGAGACACCAAGCGCGAATGCATTGCAGCATGCACCAACAGCAGCAGCAGCAGCAGCAGCAGCAGCAGCAAAACGAACAACACAACCGCTGTGGATACTCAATGCCGAGGAACATAGAAAGCACGAGCCGCAAGTCGTATCGCCGGATACCTCGAAACCGGAGACGCTGCATGTGATCCATCGCCTCGACAAGGAGACATCCGGCGTCGTTCTGTTCGCCAAAAACAAAGATACTGCTCGAAGGTTTTCCATCGAATTACAAAAGCAGAGTACAGATGTCGGTGTCGGGAAGAGTGAAAGCAGCGCCCCGTTGAACCTGCGCAAGCTTTATCTTGCTCAAGTAGAAGGTATCTGGAGCAGCTCGGACGTGATCGAAGAAGCGCCAGTACCGGAAGTTACATCCAAGGCAGCGACTCTGTCTATGACAGACACGAAACACCTCGTCCAAGCCCTATTCCACTCATTCGAGGAGCAACGCAGAACGAGGGAACAAGCCGATCAGGTGCAAGGCGCGCCCCGACCGTACCACACCAGTGCACGTCTCGTACCAGACGCGGATAGTGATTTGATATCTGCACCGAACGCATTGACTCCACTGAAACCGGCGACAACTGGTGACCAGACGCGTACACGAGCGCACAGCGAGGCTGCGCCTTTGGATATCCCAGGCGTATCGAGAAAGCGGGCCCGAAACAGTGACGAGGTCCAGGCCTTGGTCCAGGCAGCTGTTCGCAGTCCAGACGCGTGGCGGTGTCTCGAAGCTGTCGCCGAGACGCGCGGCGTTCACGTCATCCGCAACAACAAGGACAATGCATCTGATCTCGTGCATCGCGCAACAAGAGTGCCAGCGACGACAACGACGACGACGACGATACCTCCTGATGCCAATGCACCGAACGCCGAATCCGGTGCAGTGACGTGCCCGGCGCTGCGCACTTTGTTTCGAGTACGCCCTGGTCCAGTTGCCTGCGACATCGATGGCGAAGCGCATGCGGTGCAGGAAACGAGCGCGCTTGACGTGGCAGCTAGCGATACCCCCATCGCCGCTGGAGGAGAAGCGGGCGCAACGCCCCCGTTGCAGTACAGCGCGAAGCGTGACATCAGTGCTGGGTCCATGGAGATGGTCGCCAGCCTCCAGCAGCGCATCATCCCCTTGAAATATCCGTGGATAGTGTGCCGTCAACGACTGCTCTACGACCGCCGTGCAAATTGCACCAAGGTTGATGCCGACCGCGGCAAACACGCTGAAACCTGGTTCCGACCGCTCGCCTACGACGCAGAGCAGCGTCGCACGCTCGTGGCCTGCATTCCCGTCACCGGACGGACGCATCAGATACGAGTCCATTTGGAGTCCATGGGTTATCCGATTTGCGGCGACGGCCTCTATGGCGGCGCATGGAGTAGCTCGCCACTACCTTTCGCTTCTGCCCATGAACAAGCGATACCTGAGGGTGATCCTCGAACAACGCTAGACGCGCTGCCGTTCCAGATACACGATGCTGCATCGAATCCTGCTGTCGATACCGCCCAGAGTCTGGCTCGAGTCGAGTCAGAGTTCTCGTTGCGCGACGATGCCCAGGGAGCAGCGAACGGGAACACGGAAGCGCTCGATTTTGAATCGACACCTGTCGATGCCGATATCGCTGGCCTAGCGCCCAAGGCTCCCGCACCGTCCCTCGTTGCGCGCTGTCGCGAAGCGTCTTGCACGGCTGTCACGGGAACGTCAACCCGCGCTTGCATGCGGCAACCGTCATCGGAGACGCACCACTCGACAGCATCCTGTCGCGTTTTCCGCATTGGATCGCTAGCGGCAGAGCAGAGCCCTCGCTGCGCTCCCGAAGACGATGCGGCAAGCATGGGTTGCGTAATCTGTCCTGCACTGGCGGCGATTCCAAATGCCCTTCCAGAGTGCATTCATCTGCATGCGTTTTGCTACGGAACGTTCATAGCGCCGTTGCCGCAGTGGGCCATGGTGTACGGACCAGCATTGCGCCGGCACCAAGATGGAGAAGGCACATCCGAACTCGCCGGGTCTAGTGCACTGAGCGACGCATCCCCATGACATGTGACCCCAATGGGCTCCGCTACGAGCACAAGGCATGCACCAAGCCCCGGTTTCATGGATACCGTGCAGCATTCGTTCTAGAGCGCGCAATCAAACGCCGTCATGATGCCGTTCGACGTGCGGACCAATGGACGACGTTTTGCGCGCTGAGCGCCTTGCGATTCGCCAGTCGCAAACAACCTCGTCACCCGTGCATCGTCTGACGGAACGCGTGCGCGCACCGCAAAAAGTCCTCGTCGGAAGCCGCCTCGCGACTCGACATCGACCTATGCACGCGAGCGATTTCGAAGCCGCCGTTGCATCATCGCGTGTGCACTACCGAACTCGGTTCGATAAACGCCGGCGCCAGACGGCGCTAACGCAACGCGCCTGCACCATCCCGATACCGCTCAGACTTGCGGCGTACGATCGGTACTCGTGCTGGTGCTCAGCCAACGCGATGGATAGCGAGGATCTTCGTTCTCCATTTTGTTCAACCATTCCACAATTTGCTGGAACGAGGGCCTCTCGCTGTAGTGCTCTTTCCAGCACTGCTCCATCAGCTGTGCCCATTGGCTCGGGATTCTCCAGGCGCTCTTCGAGTCTGGTCCCGAGCGCAGCGGCGGTCGGGCACCCTTGTCGGCCACTGCAAAGGCCGCCTGGATAGGTGTCATCGTCGCATACGGAATTTCGGCTGTGAAAAACTCCCAAATCGTGATACCGAAACTATACACATCCACTTTCTCGGTGTAGCGCTCGTGGCGAATCATCTCCGGGGCCATCCAACGATAGGTGCCGGTCTCCGCGGTCATCACGCCCGCCGCCGACGACGACGTGGATGCACTGGATTCGGAGGCCGCAGTTGCCAACGACCTCGCCAGACCAAAGTCGGCAACTTTCACCGTTGGACGACCTAGACTCAGTGGTTTGTCCAACAGAAGGTTCTGCGATTTCAGATCGCGGTGAATGAGGCCACACGCGTGCAAGTACGCCATGCCGCGGGCTGTATCACGAGCCAGCGCCACCAGATCCGCGTGCTGCAGACGCCGCCACGCAGGCAACCGAATCGCCTGGTAAACGCTGCCACCAAAGCAGAACTCTGTGATGATCGCGAGACGCGGAATCCGTGGAACCGCACCCAGAAAAAGCAGGATGTTGCTGTGCCGAAGCTTGCTCATCACATTGACCTCTTCACAAAAGCTCTGAATCACGGACTCTGCACCCTTCTCGACGGATATCACTTTTGCCGCCACGATGCTGGCTCGCCATTCTGCTTTGTATAGCTCGCTGAACGCGCCCGATCCGATTTTCTCCTGCAGCTTAATCTCAGCAAAATCAATCTCCCAAGTCTTTTGGGTATCGCGAAGTTTTGTTTTGAGAACTTTGATGCGATCCTTGGACACCTCAAGTTCGTTGCGCAATCGGCGTACGAGTTCCGCGAGTTCCGTTACCGATGCATTCGGACCTGCGTCTCGCTCGGAGAGCATAGGATTTGACTCGGTTACCGGACCAATGGTTCGTGCCTGCGTCGCCACCTGAAGCGTTACCTGGGTGTCGGGTGCAGGGCCCGCCCCAGCGGCACCCCGAACGCTGCCATCCGCAGTCGCCAGTGGCCGCTGCGGCGCAAAAACTAGGCCGGACTCGACGCTGTTTTCTTCGGCGCGCAGACGCAGGCCATGGCAACGTAAGTTGCGCAGCAGGAAAGCTCGTCTTGTCATGTTGTGCTCATGAGCGATCCAACGAATTTTCATGCGCGCTCGATTGACAAGCACAGCATGACGAGTCAGACGATCAGCGGGTCGGATCCGCTCACAGAGGTTCTGCAGGCCAAAAATCCAGGCCATGAGTTCATCTTCGGTGATTGCGGCCATATCGACAGTGCGCTCGTTCAGGACCAAACTGAAACAAAGCCAGTCAGGGTCGGGAATGCGATCAGGGCCCAGTGTAGCAAAGACTGTGCTTTGCGGCCCGTGTAAGATCCGTTCGCACGTGTCCAAGCTCACGGAATGAATGCGAATGGGCTTTTCGGGGCGATTCATAGCGGATTCTTGGGCTTCTGTGCGGAACTGCGTGTCGCCAGCGCTTGAGTGCCCCGCAATGGTGCTCGACCATCGCAGTTCGCGGCTCTCGATATCCACATACACGTGTTCCCGGCGTCGTTTCCCCGATGAGAACGAGTATCGGTAGAGGACGCTGCCGTGGCGGAGAAATTCCCGATCGGCATCGCGGCGTGCTTCGAGGTAGCGTCGATCGGCAACCTCCCGCGCACGCTGCTCAAGATCCGACAGCGCGATATTCGAGAGCGATCGCTCGACACCCGAGGCGGCGGCGAGTCGCCCTTCGGCATTTGCAATCGCAGCGGCGGCGGCCATGCGTGCTGGCGGTGCCTTTGGAATATGCTCGTTGCCAGCAGGCGCAGTGCTGGACAATGCTGGTGGCACTGGTACCGTTTCGCGGCTGCTGCCTCGAGGCGCTGCGCCTCGCGCGCTCGAAACAGGCTCTGCTGCCCGTGACTCACCAGTCAGGACACGCATGAGTTCATCGTAAAGCTGCGAGGCTCGTGCATCATCCTCTAGCACTCCGTCAGCATCATCGAGCCGAAAGATGTCCATAATAGAGTCAGACGGTAGCGAGAAAAGCTTCGCCGCTACAATGTTAAACCCATAGTCTCTGAGTTTATCCGAGAGCTCTGCGAGGAGGCCTTTCCGCTCACGACCCACAACTGTAAGTTCAACGGTTTTCATGCCACCTTTCTGCTCCACGGCAAACTCAACGAACGGTTTTTTCGATAAGATAAACTGGCGCCATAGTTGGTAATGGCGCAGCGTCACCTCGGCCGGCAGCGACATGACATACTCTCCAGGCCGGGCGCTTCGAACATGGCCGCTCGCGCGTTCTACATGGTATGCGCTGCGGCTGTCGGGCGGCGGCGAAGGCAAAGGCGGGTCCCCTTGGCCGCTCCCCCGCTCGGTACCCGCACCCGACCGTTGCACATCTGGCATCCTCTCGAACAAACTCGTACGCTAGTCAATATTTTTGTGCAAGTATATCTCGCGCTTATTTCGTGCGACTTCAGCGTTCCACGTCGTCTCTAGTGCACGCTCCCTTTCGTGCTTCACTTCGTTCCGGAAACAGGTACCAGGGCACGCGCACTCGGAGGGTGCCGTTCGCTGGGCCGCCAACCTCGCCACCGTGTGTCTCCACCCCAAAATTTCGACGATGCAATGCCCGTTTTCGAAAAAGTACCTGCCTAAGGTTCCACCTTCGAAGCGTCACCGTCTCGAAAACGCAAAAGCGCACGCTTCTGCAGTGCGCATTCTAGCGCGCGGCAAAGTGCGAAAGCAACACGCATCCGGCGGCGGCGTGTCTACACGCATCCGGCGCTGGGATGGCGGGATCGCTGCGTGCACGCATGCTGCAAGCGTAGCGGCGCTATAGGCGCCGCTGCTGTCGCTATCGGCAGGCACTAGGCACACGCAATAGGACGTATGAAACGACCAGAATATCTGAGAAGAAGTACAGGTAATCTAACTTGGAGGAAGGTGCTTCATCATGGACGCTTTCCCGAAAGCCACTATCCTTTCCGAATTCTGGAATCCATGGTCAATGGAAACGTCTTGTTAATGAAAAAAACGAATCGCGCTCGGTGGGCGCACCTGGGAGATCAGGCAGTCAACTGACGCGATGCGCGTGCCGTTCTTGAAGGGACACTCATTTGGGATCACGAGCGTGTTGTTCAGCTGTAAAATGTTGGATTTCCGTTCAGGTCGTAGCCAAGTAAAGTTTTTCAGTTTATTTTTGTTTCAAACTTCAAACACGTTTAGTCAAGTGTTTTTTCGCAGTATATAACAGCAGGGCTCAAAGAGCGTTCTTTTTCAAAGAAACTAATAAAAGGAAAGTTATGAAAAACCAAGTCCACGATCCTGGAGCCCCAGTGTCGCCGGCTGCCAGAAAAAAACAAAAAACAGTGCCGAGTCCAGAAGAAAAGGAAGAGAAGAAGGACCGAAAGGGGGAGGCCCTACGTCGAAGGCGGCACGAGAGACGACTGTACGACGAGGTGGTGGTGAAAACCTTTCTTCTTAAACTTATCCAGGATCCCTATAGGGAAAAGTTGCGAGGCGCTATCGAAAAACGTGTCGACACGTACTTTAAGAGTATTGTCAAGGCGTCGTCGGGACTGATGCATTTAGCGAGGGAGATGTACGAAGACGTCGCGCACATGGAAACAGTCGAGATTCCAGACGAGTTCTTCGACAAGACCTTTATTCAACACCTGATGCTTGGTACAGGGGAAACGCGGAGGGAAAATGAGCGGGTGCACGCCCTCCACGAAAACTTCGCGGGATTCCGCTTCGAGGGTAATCGATACAAGGGTGACTCGAATATGTACGGCTATGGGGCGATGAAGTACCTCACGAACCTGAAGAACCATTCGATAGTGAACCTCGAACGTTACATGATACGCGCCTTGTTTGCACTCTACCCGGGCATCTGTCCGAAAGGAATATCAGCGATTATCAATGGCATCACGCACGATCGCAAGCGTGAAGATGACATCGAATTTGTCGACAAGAAGGCATCAAAAGTGAGCACGAATGAAGCTTCTGTAATCCGTGCGGTTATACAAGAGCACCGTGCGGTACTGGGGCTGGTGAGTCCAACAGACAAGATATCAGAGTCGAAAAAGGATAAGGAAAGATACTATCGCCTCATCCTGTGCTATTTCGTGTTTCTGGACCGAGAGCTCGAACGCAAGTCGGAGATGAACCTGAGTGAAGAGACAAATGAAGAGTACGAGAGACGGAAGGCTGTCCTAATGGGGAAGCGCTTCAACGTGGTTCCAATGTCCAATATCAAGTCACATTTTGTGACTACCGACTCCAGAGTCCTTTACGGCATCATGAGGGAGATCAGTCCCGAATTCAATGTTAGTGTGGAGGGCTTCACCGGCGAAAACCGGGAGACGCACTGGAAGAATATCTTCGATTTCAAACGTCTCAAAACGAGCAAACAAAATGTATTCACCGGGATGATCGAAGCCGATGGAGTAGACTTGTGTGTACACAATCGGCGATTGAAGAAAGTTCGTCCAACTCCGCCTTCGGCTGCGCCCGTCATGAAGGATGAAGAAAACAAAGAGGAGGATCCTGTGACGCAGGAGGAGCAGGATGACGACCTTGTCGTTGGCGTGACGAAGGATGAAGAAAACAAAGAGGAGGATCCTGTGACGCAGGAGGAGCAGGATAACGATTTTGTCGTTGGCGTGACGAAGGATGAAGATGAGAAGGAGGCGAGTCCTGCGACGCAGGAGGTGGAGAATAACGACTTTATGGTTGACGCGACGAAGCATGAAGAAAAGAAGGAGGCGGATCCTGCGACCCACAAAGTGCAGGATAACGACTTTGTCGTTGGCGCGGACCCTGGGAATACGAATATCATAACCATCGCTGCTCCCAAGCGTGCGGAAGATGGTACTGATGGTAACTTACGTCAGAAAGACATGCGTCTGTTGAGGTTCTCGAGAGCGAGATACTATCGAGAATCGGGAATCATAAATGCAAGGAAGAAAATCGAGACTTGGAATTCAGGAATGAAAGAGCACCTGGAAGCTTCGAGCGAGGTGACGAGCCGAGGAGCGGACTTTGAAGCTTTTCGGAAATTCACGGAAGTTCGCGTTGCTCATTGGGAGGCGCCGTGAGAGGAGTATACCAAGCCCCGGTGGGCTCGTTTCCGAATGAATTTGTATTGTGGGAAGCAGCGGGCGTTCGCGAACTTTTTCAATGAGTTGAGTGCCCTGAAGGAGGATGAAAATCAGAGGCTCGTAGTAGCGTACGGAGCAGGGCACTGGAAGACCCAAAAGGGGTGTACACCAGCTCCAACGACGAGAACGTACAAGGAGTGTGCAAGGCGTTTCGCTACGATGCCTGTAGATCGGTTCCGAACGTCCTATACACACCATGAACTGGGTTGTACACTACAGAGAGTCGAGATGGAAAAGTGCCAACGGAGCTTTGAGGACATAGCAAAGTACGGACCGATGACGGGGGAGCAAATGGAAACAAGGGCGAACGTTCGTGGACTCCTTGCACTTGTTAGTACAGTCAATGGCAACGAAAAACGGATGGAGTATGTGAATCGTGACTTTAATGCCGCTCTCAATATAAGGAAATGTGCGGTGCTGGAGAAAAGACCTCCAGAGTAGACAAGACGGAACTTTATCGGACAACCTCTCAAAGTCGAACTATATGAGAAAAAATTGGAAGAAGTAGTGGGTGACCCGTCGAGAACGACTCGCAGCCGTCTGCACGTCAGTCGGAGACGTCTTGTCCAAGGCGCAGTTGCTGCCACGACTGTACACAGCCGGCAGCTGTGACTGAGATTACGCGAAAGCGCTCATGGCGTCGACTGGATCTGCCCCTATTGAACACGCTCGGGAACCGTGTCCTGATCGGATCCTAGACGATGTCGGAGGTGCGTTTTGCATGGGCGCCATCGGTGGTAGCATCTGGCACTTTGTAAAGGGCATGCGCAACTCCCCAAGGGGCCAGCGACTCCTGGGCAGCATCGACGCCGTAAAGCTTCGCGCACCGACGCTCGGAGGCAGTTTTGCCGTCTGGGGCGGTCTTTTTTCCACTTTTGACTGTGCTATTGGCGGTCTACGCGGAGTCGAAGACCCGTATAACGCCATCGCAAGCGGAGCGATCACCGGGGGTGTGCTCTCTGCGCGGAGCGGCCTCCGAGCGTCGGCACGCTCGGCGCTGATCGGTGGCGTCTTGCTAGCGATCATCGAAGGGCTCGGAATTATGTTGACCAGAATGACTGCGGAGATGGGCCCAACTCCGGAAGAGGTCGAGCGGATGCGGCGAGAGTTCGCGGAACAGCAGCATCGGCAGCGACTGGAAGGCGGTGCCGGTACCCGTACCGCCGACGGCTTTGCGGCTCCCGCTGATGAGCGTCTGGGCATGGGCGCGAATGACGTCGTTTTGACAGAAAATTCTGGCGTTCGGGTCGGAGGCAGTGCGGACCCAAGCAGTCACAGTGGCCAGAACGAGCCTGAACACCGCGGCGGTGGCTTTCTGCGTTCCCTTTTTGGTAGCTAGGGTGACTGCGCTCGACACATGATTGATTGCTTGGAGGTCATACCGATGCCAGGAAACAGTCCGATTGAATAGAGAAGCTGGCGGAGCGCCGCTCGCTTTCGTTGCATGAACGATTGCCTGTTCTGGTCACTGCTGCGATGCAAATCCAGTGAAACTTGTGCTTGGTTGACGGCCTTGCATGCGATGAGGCCCGGCGTGAAACGCATTTTGGCTCGAGCAGCCCGCGTAACGTCGTCAGGGTTTCGAACTAGAGCGCGCTCGTTATCGACCAAGCAGCTGGATGCCAAGCTCGTTACAGAAGCGAGCGATCACCACGCGAAAACACTAAGAAACCCGTTGTGTCGTTCAAGTAGACTCAGTCGTATTTCAGAATACCGCTCGCATCTTGCGGCCTTCAGTACAAGATTGAGCGTCCCTTAGCACGGTGAACCCGCAAGATTTGCCTGCTGCGATGAAGGCCCGCAGTGCCTTTCATCTCCGCAAAACGCAAACGATAGACAGGAGACGCCCCAGCGGAATCAACCTCGAAGCCTGTCAACGCTGATGGACACGACTCATTTGGAGCAGCGACACAGTGCACCTTGCGGGCCGGTGCCATTTGGCCTTTAGGGAAATCCAAAACGACTCGTCCAAAGCGCAAGATGCACCATCCAGCCGGCCAAGGCGTCAGCAGTTTGGACGGTACGTATGCCGGCCGTGGCTGCCCGGCACTCGCAAACCAGGTGCACACACTGGATTCGACGCCCGCGTGACCCTAACGAGGCCCCCAGAGCGGAGCCTACTGCAGCCAAGCCATCCAAGTAGCACTGCAACATTCGCCGATGCGCAAAAATGTGCCGCATTTGAACCCGGCACTCAGGTCGAGCGCTTGTGCAGGGCCTCGGCCGACTCCCCCGAGGGGGCAGGCTCCAGAATCGCCGCTCCAACGCAGCACTCGACCGAATGATACGCTATACGAGACTTGAGCTTTCCGCGTCGCTTTTGCACACGTGTTCTGGGCTGCTTGGAAGCGACCCCAGTTGCTCGACGACATGCCCCGGTGGATGCTGCTCAGCGCTGTGGCATCAGGTCGGATGCATCGCCAGCTCCTGAAACGATGCCACATGAGGGTGACCCATCAGAGCGGGAGCGATCGCTCTCCATCGCTGGACACCAATCCCTGCGTCCATATACGAATCTGAAAATGTTGGTCATACTGAGTCTCCGGGGCGACCAGGGTGCCGCACCTGCAGCACAGCGGCTGCTCGCGCGACGTCATCATGTTCTGCTGCGGAGGCCGCGTTCCCGCTGGGCACCGACCGAGGTTCACGAACGCGTAAAGCTGCCGTCCAGTGCCTATCGCTGACCGATAGCTTTAGACGGAACGCCCAAACCAGTGACGACACCGACGCTGGAGCACTTGCAGCGCGTGCTCGTTCGTTGCACCCTCAGCCTCCGCAGCGATGATCAGGAGACGTTCGGCCAGATCAAGAACGGCTTCACCGCAGCTCTCTCCGACTTGTGGCAAGTTGTGGCCAGTCAGGGGCCACGGACAGGCGTCTACCAACGCCGCAGAGCCTGTCCAAGCAACGTCCGGCGAATCAAGCATCGAACCTGCATCCTGGAGGAGATCATTCACGAGCACAGCGTCCGTGTAGAGCTCCCAGACGAGTTGCAAATCCACCGGCCGAACGAGTTGCGTTGCGGTAACCGGCTGGATCAGTTCCTGTGCAGCAGCTGCGGGGCATGCGACACCAGCAAAGCCGTTCGCAAAAGCGAAAAGGTTCCGCTCTACAATCAGGGTCAGACATTCCGCATCCAACGCATTGTGACGTTGCATCCGCCGCGACAAAGTGCGTTCCAGCGCCAGCATGGTATCGTAACGGAGGGTGCATTCGAGTAACCGCACATAGAGCGCAAAACATCGAAACTGCCAGTAGGCAAAGCAGTGGTTATCGTAGAGCAACGGTGCATGCGGCAACTGCTCCGGTGCTACCAGATACCGGTGGTTCCACATCAACCAAAAATAGCCGTGCCGCGAAGCGCTCGACGCATCCACACGAAACAACGGCTCCAGGGCAGTGATCGCTCGCGCAGCGTCCTGATAACCACAAAAGACGCCCAAGGCGTACAGGTAGGCACTGCGATACGACGGCAGCTCAGCAAGTTGCGTCAGCACAGACCCAAGCTCATCGTTCGATCCATTCGACCTCGTCGACCGCGTCGTCGTCGTTCCAGGATGTGCGCTCTTCGAACTCGGGATCCAACCGAGCGCTTGGTAGAGCGCATTCGCCAGCACTGCGAGTCGGTACTCGAGCCACGGTGAGTACTGCAACTGGGCCTGGCCGTGCAGTTGCTGAGAAAGTCGCGGCAAAGCGTGTTCATAGCGCGCAAGTCGTTCGGCGATACGCTCGACACTGCTTGCGTACGACACGGGGGGCGCGGCTTCGCCAACCTCCCGTAACCATTGCCAGTAATCGAGCAGAAGCGCTACTTCTGACTCCGCTGCTGGTGCGTCTTCCGCATCCGGGGTATCGTCTTTCCCGTGCGCTTGTTCCCGCAATGTGCACAGCAGGTTGGGCATGGAAGCACGCGCGGATTCAACTGCGCGCTTTGTATCCGGCGCAAGTGTATCCCAAGCAGCAGCCGGGATATGTATCGGAAGTAAGAGATAGGCACAGTAGAGTGCCTCCCAGTGAGCAGCAGTATGGACAGCGTGAGCGTTTGGTGTACGTTTTGCGCCCGTGGCGTGTCTGCATGAAACGGAAGCGGCTGCTTCAGGAGCCGACGCGTGTCCAGCGGTACCGCTGTGGCTCGTCATTATGATTACTGCATCCGGGGCGTGTTTGTTGCCACCAGACGCGATCGTCTGAACGCCCACGGCGAACCGATGTGCTGTGAGCAGCCACTCCACGTACCTGTGAAGACGAAAGCGGTTCGCGTTGCCAATAAGTTCCGCTGTTTCTAGTGAAAACTGTGCAGCATGACGCATACAGGTCGCCAGTGCCAGTGTTAACTCGGAATCATCGAGTCGCGGACAGAGTGCGCGTCTGTCCTCGAGGTTTGATACTTCCGAGTTGCATGCGAGCTGCTGCTCGGTACGCTCAATCGTACCTTTGCCGGGATGATCAGCAACGATGCCAACAGTCGCGGTAGCAGCCTCAGAAGACGGAGCATCTATCGCAGAGGCAGAGGTATCTCGTGAAACAGCTTCCGGATCGACAGCCTCGACCGCTGCTACTCCTGCTTCGGATGCATTGCCCGAGCCGGTTGCTTTCCTTTGCGTTGCTGCCGCGGGAGCAGAAGCCGCTGTTCCCATTTCTGTAGCTGGCGTCGGAGCTGCGGCTGTCTCCGATGCTGTTTCCGTTGACGACTTGGCTGCACCGGGCGACTCGTGCCGTGTCGCCCGAAAATACGGGCTAATTCGTAGGGCTGGGTTGTCGGCCTCAGGGGACAACAGCCCCTGTAGGCGCTTCCGGCCAACACATCGTTCTTGCTGCGGAGCATCCTGCTTCAAAGCTGCCGATCCAATGAAGAAAGGAAGCAGCAACTCAATGAGTGTCTGAAGCGCGTCTAGCAGCTCGGTTGGTAGCAGTCGAGCCCGTCGCTCTGGTTCAGCCACTCTCTTGTACTCCAGGTCCAGGTACTCCATCTGCAGCCGGAAATGATACAGAAGCAGATCCCGATAACAGGGCAACAGATAGCGCTGCTCGATACCGCTTGCTGCTTGGATCAATTTCCCAGTCCATTGCCATAGCGTGCGAATACGGGGTCGTGAGCGACTCGCGAGCACGTCGTCAAGTTCGGACTGACCGAGGGTCAGCGCCGGACAGAGCGCCTCCGGTGGAAGCACCATCTGCTCTGGACGCAGCGCTCTAGCCAAGGTCCATGCACTGCAACTCGCTGCCACTGGTGGACCAGATTTCAGTCCGATCGCTGAGCAGTCTAGGCCATAAAGCACATGCAGGCATTGAATGCGCTCCCAGTCGAGACGCGAAAACCAAGAAGGATCCCATTCCGGACTACACAGCGAACATCCAAGAAACCAACGCGCTCCTTGCTCTGCAGAGAGCCGCTCCCACAGCATTCCCGCATAGAGCTGGTAAAGGAGGCTACAAGCCTGCCGCATTCGTTCGGAGGCTCTTCGTTCCATGGACAAGGCCGTCCCACGCTGTAGCCGCAGCGCCAAGCCGTGCAGAAGCTGATGCAGAAACGCACCGGCGGAGCAGCGAACAGCTTCATCCGAGTCTGAGAAAGCGTGCGTTCGGATGAAACGCTCTCGCCCAACAACAAAGAGACCAAACACTGCCGCCCATTCGACCAGGAGCTGATCATGCAGGTTTTGCTCAATGATCGACTCGGACGGGGCTACATCCCAGAGCAAGTCTAGGATTCGCGGCAACGACACGCCGAGCATCTGATAGAGTTTGTGGCGCAGCTGAGCTGGCACCACGAGTGTCGCTTTCCCCAGGGCGTCAAGTTCCCGACGCAAGCTCTGCGCTAGAGCGGCTAGCTTTCGCCAGCGTGAAAGCGACGGCTCCCTACTGCGCTGGGCTTGCGCTTCCAATCGCGGAGACGAGTCCGGAGAGCGTGCAGTCGGAGCTGCAGACGCTGAAGCGGTTGCCGACGTGACTCGCAACGTTACGCGCTGCAGCTCCTGCGCGGCAACGACTGCAGCACCGCCGGCATAGCGCGACAACAGCTGCCGCAATCTGACCTGAACAGTCTCGATTGGAAGATCCAAAAACGACAAGAGACGCATGAGCATCGCTTCTGAGTCCAGCATCTCGGTCTGAAACGTATCCTCGGAGGCGCCTAAACTCTTCCAGAGTTGTTCGAAGGCCGCATACTGGAGGCATCGAAGCAGGTCTATCTTGCCTAGGTGCAGCGATGTTTCTTCGGGGAGAGCGGCGTGCTCGAGGAGCTGATCCGGATGCAAGCCCGCCATCCAGCTGCATAGCACCTGGCATGCACTCGATGCCTCCGGTCCGTTCTCCGCTGCAGTCGATGCGGAAACGCTACGGCAGCGCTCGTGTGCTCGACACGCCTCAGCGGATGCCAGCTGGGAAGCGTTCCCCGATGCCTCTGGCAACTCCAGCAGTGCAGTGGATGCTGACGCTCGCCGGCGCAAGCGCCAGGCGCGCAGCAGCCTCTCGACTGGAGCATCGCTCTCCGTTTCAGACATATCCTCGCAGAGCGGCGAGGTATCCTCGAAAACAAGTGCGTGTGTGGCTGTCGTCCCTGTGACAGGTGCAACCGTGTTCCTGCACCTCAGCGAAGCAGACCCCTGAATGGCTGTTTCCGTCCTTGCCGGATATTTCCCCGATGCTCGCCCGAAACGCTCCGTTGCTGCGTCATTTTGCAGCGCGTGTGCAGTGTCATCTGCAGTGTCTTTGGGATGCACTTCATCCGCTACGAACTGGCCTGCGGCGTGCCGCGGAACGGATATCTGCGACACCGATACCCCCGCAGCTGTGCTCTCATTCGCTTTGCTGGGTTCAGTCTGGTATTCTGCTTCCATGCTTGCTGCGATCGCGCATTCATTGTATCCGCTGGATGCTTGCAAAGCCTCTCGCTCAGCACAGGCTGACTGCTGACTGGTTGGCGGCTCCTGTGGCGACACCGATACCCGCTGAAGGCGCCCTGATGTACAACGTTTCCCTGCACTGTCCACGAAATGCGCTTCAGAAACGGTCGTATGATCACGTTGCAGGCGCTGAACATCTTCCCAGAGCGCGAGCGCTCTCTTGAGCGCATCCATCGCAGCGTTCCAATGCTTTTGCCGCAGCAAGTTCAGGGCGTGCAGGTACATGTACCGAATGAGCAACAGCATACGGGTCGTGCTTGAAGGCAACAGGCCCTCCCGCATATAACCATCAAAGCAGGCTCGCGTCCTTGTGAGGACGTCGTCCACCAGTGACCAGTCTCCCGCCCAGAACGCAACCTCCAGGAGCGCTAGGCGACGCCACATCCATACCAGCCACCAGTGAGCGCGTTCCTCTTGTGGTATCGCGCTAGACGCTGGCGTGCCTAGCACGAACGACCCGGTACCGTTCGGATGCCAACTGATCCATAAATGATAAAGGCGACAGAGCTTTCGCGCTAGCGTCGTACGCATTCGCACTGGAATCGTCATCATTCGATCAAGTGCTTCGCCTAGTATTCGGTTCACGAGCGTTGTAAGCGGCAGAAGCGACTCGTGGAACTGAAAAGGCGCTCCCACGGAGCGCACAGCGTCGATGATTGTTTCGTTAGCTACCCGAGCTGTGGGCGTCTCTTGAACAGACTCGATCACTTGTGCTGCCTGTGATGATGAAGCCGGATTCTGCTGCTCGGTAGCATCGTAGTCACGCAAGGCGTCGTGCAGCTGGCAACGCAGCTGTTCTAGAACTGCTGCTGCCTCTGGTGTTGCAGTTGCAGAAGCCGCATCTTGGTCGTTGGATGGCAGCAAACGCGATGCTGGTGCCGCTCCGTTGGCACCTGCGCCTCCGGGAATCTCACCAGCTGATATTCCTGCAATATTCATGGAACGTGGGACAGAAGAACTTCTAAGCGAAGCCTCTGTCTCGTACCGAAGAGACCGACGCGTTCTACGGGCAGGTGACTCGCTTTCCGCAGTGGAAACACCAGCGCGGTTTGGCTCTGAACAAGTTTCCCCCGAACGGGAGCTTCGCGCTGGAGGCACCGTCGCCACCGCCACCACCTGAGGGTCGCTCTCTACGCCGCCTCCTTGACACGTGGAGCATATTCCCCGTTGCTGCTGCTGCTGCTGCTGCATTGCTTCGTTCACCGTGACTGCAGCCGTTGCACTAGCAGCTCGACCGCGTGTCGAGGCCGTCAATGACGTCACAGGGTCACTGGTTGTACCACGAGTCGATTCGCATGCCGTTCGTTTCGAATGCTTGTGTTCCACTGGCTGCCGCTCTGCCGCTTCTGAGCCTTCCCTGGGTGATTCGCTAGCACCAGATGCACGGAGCTTGTTCGGTAACTTGGTCACTATCGCTTTCTTTGACGTGAATCCAGGCGCCGACTGTTGCGCCTCGGCCGGAACGCATGCACCTACACGAAGCATGCCGCTATCCACCCGTTCTGACACGCCTTCCTGCACGAACGAAGAAGATTCCGTCGTTGTCCGCATCACAGTAGCCACTCTTCCCGCCACCTGTTCAAAGGATGCAGCATCATCACCAACACCACTAGACGGAAGCGCTGCAGCTCCTACACTAGAGAGCGGGGAGCGTCGAGCATCCGTTACGTGCCCGTGCGCGCCTTTGGCAGAAAAAGATGCTGCGGTTTCGCGTTCATCCCGTATGAACACATTGGCGGTGAGCAGCGGCTCTGCTGTATCCATTGCAAGACGCTTGTGTACCAATTGATCCACTTGATCGACTACATCGAAAACCAGTGCTCCGTCGTCATCCATTGGTATGATAGACAACACCGACGACTGCGACGATTCAGTTGCCTTCTCGCCCTGTGATTGTCGACGCCTCGTTCCTGCTGCCTCGCTTTCCAGCGTTTCATGCCGGCGTTTTCGTCGCCACGCCGCACTGCTCGCATGCGCTAGACAAGTAACTAGTCGTCGGTGCAGCTGTCTAAAAAGAATATTCCAGGCTGGCAGCGCCTTCTCGCTCTGACGCAGCAGTGCACGCGTCTGGCGCAGGGCGAAACAACACGCGCCTCGATATCCTGCAGCTTCAGCAGTAGCTGCGGCCTTCAGCCACAACAGCACGGTTTTCGGTTGGTAGTGCGTTGCCTTCGCGTACGCTTCGAAGGCTGCTGCGGGTTCACCGATCCGTTCGTATACTTGTCCCAGGCTCCAGGCGCTCAGGTAACCTAGCCGCTTGATCCACGGGGCATCTCCCCGCTGCGGTCGGGAACTTGCCGACTCCAACTTTTGTTGCTCAGCGAGCAGTTGCAAGACTCGTTCAAAACCGCTCGCTGCCTCGCTGAAACGTCCGTCTGCGAAAGCCTCGGCAGCTTGCGAGTATAGCCCTCGTAGTTCCGGCTCTAGCGGGAGTTTGGACGCAGGTTGATCACGTGTTACTTTGCTGGTTGCTTTCTCAGTTGATTCAATAGCAGATGCTGGCGCAAACCCCAGCATCTTCACACCCTGAGCCTTGTCAAGTCCAGTGAAGAGTGCGCGGGAACAACACGGCGTCGGTTTTAACGGTGCGCACGAGCTATCAACGTTTCGCTTTTTTTCGTTCTTCCGTGGACTCGGTTCAGATGAAAACGGAACCCTGAAGAGCGCGCTCGATTCGTTCATGCCGTCTTTCTTCCCCGGGATTTTGGTACCTGTAAAGACTCGATATTCAATAAGCAGCATTGGAAGGTTTGCGGACTCATAGAATGGACTTGGATTCTCGGGCGTGTTTACAGTTTGGCTGTTTCGACTTGCTGCCGCTGGGACATGAACGGTTCGCATCATCACGATGATTTGCGACGAGCTCGAGCAACAGTTCGCAAAATACCCGAGCTTGTTATCGATTCCATACATGGAAACGCCACTGTTCTCGCTTCGCTCTCCATAATATCCTCGAACCCGGCACGCCTCCCCCCCCGCCT
>Ga0078972_1008832_pt1 | contig 20580 bp, 21 predicted proteins | sample YelNatPaOPGAMG01_FD_67568 | JGI IMG/M metagenome (GOLD analysis project Ga0078972, IMG submission 67568) | Hot spring thermophilic microbial communities from Obsidian Pool, Yellowstone National Park, USA - OP-RAMG-01 (SPADES assembly) (version 2) | ecosystem: Environmental > Aquatic > Thermal...
AGACCGCCATCAGAACACCCAGTACCGTCCCAACCGCGAGATAGACCAAACTTGCTTTAACAAAGGCCTTTGCGTACTTATCCATCGATCCCCCTCCAAGCAACCGTCGTTTCTTGCCCTACGGCCACCGCCTCTATTTCGAACATCGGCGTCGGAAAAAATTCACCCATCAGCCTCCGTGGATGAGCATGGGTAAACACCGGGTGCAAACCCAAAGCTCCTCTCCACTCTTTCGGCACGGTAGAAGCACCCCTTCGTACTCCGTTCTTTCGCAGACAAAACATTTCAATCCCTTGCTCTCCGTCATCGCGATCACCTATCCTCTCTTGGCTTAAGGATAATGCTTCCCGTAGGTAATTTCATTGACCTACGTCAATTCCCTCGTCAATCTTACCCTTTCACCTGAAATAATGGTACAGCAAATCCAAGCGGCCGTGCTTGATCATGTACATTCCTGAGAACTTCATCACCTCTCGAATCTTCGCCTTGTATTCCCCATGGTAGCATTGGGTCTCGCACTTCTTGCACATCGGTTTCGGGTCGTGGGGACACTTGAGCCTCATCGTAAAACCGTAGGTCAGAAGCCTCGTGCATTCGGGACAGATCCGTATCTCTTCCTTTTCGATCTCTCGCACGTCAAAGGCCCGAAAGGCGAAAGGCGCCTTTTGGCCGTCATGATGTTCCCGGCAATAGATCCCTACGAATTTCATCAGGATTCCCATGTCGGCCTTTTCCTTTGAAGAGATTTCGACTTTCTTCGCCATAGCTATGACCCTCTCCAAGAATGTTTCTCAGCCCTCTACGGCAAGCCGCAAGGGCTTGCCCTACGAAAACTTGGCCTTTTCTGGGGGAGGGACAACGGGAAAGGGTTAATCCTTTCTCCTTTAACCTTGATCCTTTTGACTTTTTGCCTCCAGCCTTCAACCTCTATCCTTTAACGTCCGTAGGCTATCCCTCCACCCTCTGAAAAAACCTGAGCCCGTGCCAACGGTGCCAAAATCTTTTCGCAGAATCTTTAACCTAATTGTAGGTCGAGGCGGGGAGGAATTCTTTGATCCAAGTCAATGCGAGGAAGAAAAGCTGAAATTAGAATGAGAAAAGATATCAAAAGAGCCGCCGAGAGGGTCCAAAAAGCGCCTTGAAGGAAGATGAGACGAGGAAAGGAGGTGAGGAAAAGTTGAACGCTTCGTGCACAAGAACCGTTGAGAACCTTAGGGAGCGACAATAACTTTCAGGAGGTGAAAAGATGGCGTTAACGCAAAAAGGTGCAAAATCGATTCTCTGGTTGGGAACCCTGAGTTCCCTCATCTTGTTTCTCATTTTGACCGTGGATACCCATCGACAAGTCAAGGTTTTGACCAAAGCGGAAAACCTTACAGACCAGGTCGTCCAGGGGAAAAGGGTTTGGCAGAAATACAATTGCAATGACTGCCATACGATCCTCGGATTTGGAGGCTACTATGCTCCCGATATGACGAAAGTCTACAAGCGCATAGGCCAAGAGGGAATCCGGCAGGTCGTCAAAAAGCCTGATGTGGTCTTGGCTTCGTCCTGGAGAAAGATGCCCCAGCAAAATCTTCAAGACAAGGAGGTCGACAATCTCATTGCCTTTTTCAAGTGGGTGAGCGAAATCGACACGAACGATTGGCCCCCTCAGGACAGCGGCAAACTGCCTCCCTCTGCCATTCGTCGTCTTATGGCCAGCGCGAGCGCGGGACCGGGGGGCGCCCTCTTCAAGGAAAAGGGCTGTTTTTCCTGCCATAAGATTGGAGGCGTGGGAGGAGACATGGGCCCTTCCATGGAGGGCGTAGGAAAGAAGTACGAGATAGGCCAGTTGGCCCAATACATTCGTGACCCGACGAGCGTGAACCCCAAATCGAACATGCCTAAGATGTCTGACCTAACTCCAGAGCAAGCACAACAGATCGCCCAGTTTCTGATGGGTCTCAAATAATTCAAGGAGGTGACAAACGATGGTGTATCAATCTCAAAAGGTGGCCTATCCCTACTTCGCCCTGGCCCTTCTGTTGTTTCTGCTGCAGATCGTGCTCGGGCTCTGGTTGGCGATCAACTACTTCACGACCTTACCCCAGGGGCTTGTCAACGTCTTTCCTTTTTCGACTGCCCGAGCCATGCACACCAACCTTCTCGTCCTCTGGTTGCTTCTTGGCTTCATGGGTGGCACCTATTACCTTTTGCCCGATGAGACGAAGAGCGAGATCTACAGCCCCAAGCTTGCTTACCTCCTCTTTGTCATCTTCGCCCTTACTGGTGTGGTTGCCCTCGTCGGCTTCCTCTTTGGATGGAACCAGGGCAAACCTCTCCTCGAAATTCCCACGCCCCTGGACATCGTCGTGGTGATCGGGGTTCTCCTCTTTCTCTACAACGTAGCCATGACGATGATCCAAGCGAAACGCTGGACAGCCATACAAGCCTGTCTCCTTGGAGGGCTGATCTTTCTTGCCGTCCTCTACCTGTTCGGCATTCCCTTCTATCAGAATTTGACCATCGACTGGTACTACTGGTGGTGGGTCATTCACCTCTGGGTGGAGGGAGCTTGGGAACTGGTAGCTGCTTCGATCTTTGCATGGGTCCTGATCAAGATCACGGGGGTCGAGCGGCAGGTGGTAGAAAAGTGGCTCTACGTCGAGATCGGCCTCTTCCTCTTCACCGGAATCGCCGGCACAGGTCACCACTACTACTGGTTGGGAGCGCCCCGCTATTGGCTCTGGGTAGGAGGTATCTTCAGCGCCCTGGAGCCTTTGCCCATTCTCCTCATGGTCATCGATACGATGCGACATGTGAAGGAACGTAAGGTCGAGATCAAGAATCGCCTCGTCTGGACTTACGCCATCGGTGGCGCGTTCTACCATCTCCTTGGAGCAGGACTTTGGGGATTCGCCCACACGCTGCCGCAGGTGAACTACTATACCCACGGCAGTCAGGTGACCGTTTCCCATGGACACCTTGCCTTCTTCGGGGCCTATGCCATGCTCAACCTCATGGTCTTCTATTTTGCCATGCCGAGACTGCGAGGCATGGAGGAACACGCCGAAGGTCGGGGAAAGTTTGCTTTTTGGACCATGGTCTCGGCCATGTTCTGTTTAGGTCTGGCCTTTGGGGTTGCGGGGGTGGTTCAATCCTATCTCGAAAGGGTTCTGGGATTTGGATACATGGCTACTCAAGAGCAGATGAGGCTCTGGTTCGCCATCGCCTTCTTCTGTGGCCTTGGTTTCCTGGTGGGAGCCGTGGTTACGGTCTACGATCTCCTCTTCCCGAAGCCAGCCCTTCGCGCCGTTCCAACTCGATAACCTCCATACGCTCTGTCCTCGTCCCTTTTGGGACGAGGACAGGGGAAGAGATCCCGTATCCCCCGTCCGTTGCACCGCGGAACCTCGAAGAAGAGGACGTGGAGGCCCTGTCAAGCGGGTTTCCTTGACATCTCTACGGTTATCAAGAGCTTCACAAGAGCGGGTTCAGTCGAGTTCCCCAAGGTGGCCATTTCGCTCCCTTCAGGCGCCGCTACAAGCCCTCTCTGGGGCTCTCACCGGAGCTTCTACATCCTTAACCCTGAAGCGACCTGTTCCAATGCCTCCCGATCCAAGATGCGGATCTTCTCCCTCTGGACATCGATCACACCCTTGGCCTTGAGCTTCGCAAAGGTCCGCGAAAGGGTCTCGCTGATCGTTCCAAGCTTCAGGGCGAGCTGGGTCTTGCTTACGTCCAGATCAACCTCTGTCGCGGCTCGGCCCTCCACTGAGGCCTTCAGGGACAGATCGAGGATGTACTTGGCGACCCTTGAAGAGACGTCTTTCAGGGAAAGCTCTTCGATGAGAACTGCAAACTTCTTGAGGTAGTGGGAAAGGGAGACGATCATGTTGAGGCTCAACTGGGGGTTCTTGGTCACAAGGTTGACGAAATCTCTTTTGGGGAAAAAGACCATCTCGCAGTCGCTCAGGGTTTCGGCAAAGGCCGGGTAAGCCCCTTCCAGAAAGAGAGCCGCCTCGGCAAAGGCATCAGGAGCCGAGACGATGTGAAGGATCTGCTCTTTTCCTTCGGGGGACACCTTAAAAAGCTTGACCCTACCGGAAAGGAGCACAAAGAACCCCTTCGCGGGCTCTCCTTCGGAGAAAATGATCCTCTTCTTGGCCATCCTCTTAGTCAGGGCGATCCCTTTAATCTTCCTGAAATCCTCGTCATCGAGTCCCGCAAAAAGGGGGCAACGTCTCAGCGCATCTGTTGACAAAAGGGCCCTACCTCCCCAAGAAAGAGAACCGAGAACTTTGTCGGCTGGATCTTTCATGACGGATTTTCCATTCTTTTTCAAGGGAGCCTTTAGGGGTGGGAACGACCCGCCATTGAAAAGAAGCCCTATCGCCCTGACGGAATGGCGAAGGGCGGTCCTCCATCGCTCTTTGTCTTTTTCGAGGGCGCCGAACGGGGTGAAGGGTAAGTTCGAAATCTGCAAGCAATTTCGGCAGTTATCCAAAATCGCCTGGGATTGCTCTCTGTTGAAAAAGCGGTGGGCCTATGTTAACGTATTTAGTTGAGTGACATCTCGCGGAGGAACGTTTTGAATTCCCTTTCTAAGAATCTACTCTTTTGGGGGATCATCATCGTCGCCATGATCCTTCTCTTCAACCTCTTCAATCGACCGCGAACGACCACCCATGAAATGAGTTATTCCGAGTTCATGAATTACGTGGAACAGAACAAAGTTAAGAAGGTGGAGGCCCGCGGCAGAAACATCACCTGGTGGGACACCCAAGGCGTGAACTATAAGACCTATGCACCCGAAGATCCGGAACTGATCAGGATCCTGAGAGAAAAGCGGATCGAGATCACAGCGAAGAAAGAAGAGGATTCCCCTTTTTGGCAGAACATTCTGATCTCATGGTTTCCGATGATCCTTCTCATCGGAGTTTGGCTTTTCTTCATGCGCCAGATGCAGGTGGGTGGCGGAAAGGCCCTTTCTTTCGGGAAGAGCAAAGCCAAGGTCCTCACGAAGGACCAGCACCGTGTCACCTTTGAAAACGTGGCCGGGATCGAAGAGGCCAAAGGGGAGCTCGAAGAGATCATCGCCTTTCTGAGAGATCCAAAGCGATTCACCAAGCTCGGAGGACGCATTCCCAAAGGAGTCCTTCTCATCGGAGCCCCTGGAACCGGGAAGACCCTCCTCGCTCGAGCCATCGCCGGTGAGGCGGACGTCCCTTTCTTCACGATCAGCGGAAGCGATTTTGTCGAGATGTTCGTAGGGGTTGGAGCCTCCCGGGTGCGGGATCTCTTTTTGCAGGGGAAGCGCAATGCCCCCTGCATCATCTTCATTGACGAGATCGATGCCGTGGGCAGGCATCGGGGAGCGGGATTGGGTGGCGGCCACGATGAGCGCGAGCAGACCCTCAACCAGCTTCTCGTTGAGATGGACGGCTTCGAATCGAATGAAGGGGTCATCCTCATCGCCGCAACGAATCGGCCTGATGTCCTGGACCCTGCACTTCTCCGTCCAGGGCGATTTGATCGCCAAGTCGTTGTACCCATTCCCGACGTGAAAGGCCGGGAGGAGATTCTCCGGGTCCATACGAAACGGACTCCCCTCGCGGCGGATGTGGATTTAGCCCTGATTGCCAGAGGCACACCGGGATTCACCGGTGCCGATCTCGAAAACCTGGTAAACGAAGCGGCCCTTCTCGCCGCACGACAAGAGAAGGACCAGGTTGAGATGAGCGATTTCGAGCAGGCGAAGGACAAGGTCCTCATGGGGGTGGAACGTAAATCGATGATCATCCCTCTGGAGGAGCGGAAGAACACGGCCTACCACGAGGCAGGACATACCCTCGTGGCCAAGATGATCCCTGGAAGCGATCCCATCCACAAGGTCACCATCATCCCCCGAGGAAGGGCCCTTGGCATCACGCAGCAGCTTCCCATCGATGAAAAGCATACGTACCCTCGGGATTATTTGATCAACAATATCACGATCATGATGGGTGGAAGGGCCGCCGAGGAGTTGGTCCTTCACCATCAGACGACCGGAGCAGGAAACGACATCGAGCGGGCCACCGAGATTGCACGGCGGATGGTGTGCGAATGGGGGATGAGCGAGAAGCTTGGCCCCCTCGCATTCGGCCAGAAAGAGGAACAGATCTTTCTCGGGCGGGAGTTCAACCAACACAGGGACTATAGCGAATACACGGCTCGCCTCATCGACGGCGAGGTGAGCGCCATCGTCACCCATTGTTACAGCAGGGCCAAAGAGATCCTTCAGGAGAACATGGATAGCCTTCATCGTCTTGCCCAAGCCCTCCTCGAAAAGGAGGTTCTTGACGGCCAACAGATCGATCGGATTCTGAAGGGCGAGGCGCCATGAATGCTTCGCGCGAGCAGACGACATGAGGCTGATTCGACACCTTCCCATATCGAACCCTCAGGACGCCTCCTATTGGACCAAAGGCTTCGATCCGGATCCGGATGATCTTGCGAAGTGGATCCAGAAGGCCTTTCTTCTCCATCTCCAGATTGAGGACGTTCCACCACGGACTGCCACGCTCCTTAGGCAAGAGATGTCCCTCATCGGCGGCCAGGTCATGCTCAACAACGGAAATGTTCTCGATTGCCAAGCCTCTTCGACCCCTATCCTCCTCACAGGAACGCAGGAACAGATCCATCGTTTGCTCGAAAAATTAAGCGGAGTTCCCCATCTGGTTTCCCTTGTGGAGGAGCTGAGGGAAACCCTTCAACGCCTTTCGAAGACAGAATTCGTCATCCGTTGCCCGAAGCGGACCTTCACCCTGGGCCGTAAGACCGTCCTCATGGGCGTTCTCAACGTGACCCCGGACTCCTTTTCAGACGGAGGCCTTTTTTTTGAGAGGGACCGGGCTGTTGCCCACGGATTGAAGATGGCCGAAGAGGGAGCCGATATCATCGATGTGGGAGGTGAATCGACAAGACCGGGGTCCAAACCCCTCGATCTCGACGAAGAGCTTCGAAGGGTGATCCCTGTCATCGAATCCCTTGCCAAGAGGATCGATGTTCCGATTTCCATCGACACCTACAAGTCAACGGTCGCCCAAAGGGCCCTCGATGCAGGTGCCCAGCTCATCAACGATATCAGTGGATTGAACTTCGATCCCGAGCTGGCAACGGTGGCGGCCAGAGCCAAGGTTCCCCTCATCCTCATGCACATGAGGGGAGTTCCCGAAACCATGCAAAAGAATGTCCATTACGAGTCCCTTTTCTCGGAAATTCTTTGCTCCCTCCGAAGATCGATCGAAAAGGCCGAGGCCTCGGGCGTGAACCCGGATCAGATCATCATCGACCCCGGCATCGGTTTTGGGAAGAATCTCGATCATAACCTTCTTCTCATCAAGAATCTTGCGGAATTTCGTATCTTGGGCAAACCTATTCTCCTCGGAACCTCGCGAAAGAGCTTCATTGGCAGGCTATTGGGGGGAGCAGAAGTGACGGAACGTTTGGAAGGAACGATTGCCTCCGTCGTGATCGGTATCTTAAACGGAGCCCATATGGTTCGATGCCACGACGTCCTCCAGGCGAAAAGGGCGATTATCGTAGCCGATGCCATTCGTCTGGCTGGAAGAGATGACGAATAGAGACGAAATCATGACAGCACGGAAACTCTTTGGAACAGATGGAATCAGAGGGGTGGCCAACGTGGACCCCATGACAGGTGAGGTGGCCATGCAACTCGGCCGGGCCATCGCCCACCTCTTCAAAGAAGTGAAGGGAAGGCACCGGATCGTCGTTGGAAAGGATACGCGACTATCCGGCTACATGTTGGAAACAGCCCTTGCCTCGGGGATCTGTTCCATGGGAGCCGATGTGTTGCTGGTGGGCCCCCTTCCCACTCCCGGAATCGCCTTCATCACCACAAACATGCGAGCCAATGCTGGGGTTGTCATCTCCGCCTCCCATAATCCTTACTACGACAACGGGATCAAGATCTTTTCCCAGAACGGATTCAAGCTCCCTGACGAAATGGAGTCGGAGCTCGAGGCCCTCATGCTTTCCGATCATCTTTCCTCGTTACGGCCGACAGCCGGTGAGATCGGAAAGGCTCATCGCATCGACGATGCCATCGGGAGGTATGTTGTTTTTCTCAAGAACACTTTTCCCACCGCTTTGACCCTCGATGGTCTTCGGATCGTACTCGATTGCGCCAATGGCGCGGCCTATCGGGTCGCTCCAGCCGTTTTTGAAGAACTGGGAGCTGAGGTGATTGCCGTGGGGGTTGAACCCAACGGCGAGAACATCAATCTGGGATGCGGTTCCCTTCATCCCGAGGTCATCTCCCGGCTGGTCGTCGAAAAGCAAGCCGATCTTGGGATCGCTCTGGACGGAGATGCGGACCGGATCATCTTTGTCGATCGCCACGGCCGCGAGGTGGCAGGCGATCAGATTCTGGCCATTTGCGGGATCCATTTCCTCTCCAAGGAGCGCTTGAACCGAAAGACACTGGTGACGACCGTCATGAGCAACATGGCCTTGGACAAAGCCATCGAAGGTCGAGGAGGCCGTGTCATTCGAACCCGCGTGGGAGATCGATATGTGGTGGAGGAGATGGTGCGTGGAGGCTACAATCTGGGAGGAGAACAGTCGGGGCACACCATTTTCCTCGACTACAATACCACGTGCGACGGAATCCTTACAGCCCTTCAGGTCCTCGCGGTCATGAAAGAGAAGGACCGGCCCCTCGATGAGCTGGCAAGGGTTATGGAACCCTTCCCTCAGGTCCTCTACAATGTCGAGGTCCGGGAGAAAAAAGATCTTTCCCAGGTTCCGAAGATCGATCGGAAGATCAAGGAGATCGAAAGCCTTTTGGGTCCTTCGGGAAGGATCTTGGTCCGTTACTCCGGCACAGAGCCTCTCTTGCGCATTATGGTCGAAGGCGAGGATGAAACGAAGCTCCATCGCTATGCTCAGGATATTGCAGAGGAGGTGCGAAAGGTCCTCGGCACAGAAAACCCTTCTCGATGAAACCTACGGGTTTCATCTCTTTCGATCTCACGGGATCCTGGATTCCGATCGGCCTTGGAAAGAGGAGGAACGTATCATGCCAAAACTGGGAGTCAACATCGATCATGTTGCAACGGTTCGAGAAGCGAGGGGGGTGGCCTATCCTGACCCCGTGATCGCGGCCGGGATTGTCGAGCTTGCGGGAGCCGATGGAATCGTTTGCCACCTCAGAGAGGATCGCCGTCACATTCAGGATCGGGATCTCCGACTCATCCGAGAGGTCGTTCAGACCCAGCTCAATCTCGAGATGGCAGCCACAGCCGAAATGATCCGCATCGCTCTGGAAACGAAGCCCCACATTGTCACCCTGGTTCCTGAAAAGCGTGAAGAATTGACGACGGAAGGGGGCCTCGATGTGGTGCGGCTCCGAAGCGGCCTCAAGAAAGCCATCCAGCGGCTCCATCAGGGACGAATTCCCGTGAGCCTCTTTGTCGACCCCTCGGTGGAACAGATCAAAGCAGCGGAGGACGTGGGCGCCGATGCCGTAGAAATTCATACGGGACACTACTGTGATGCCATCACTCCCGCCCAGCGGGAAAGAGAGTACAAGAAGATCCTCGATGCGGTGGAAGAAGCCACTCGCCACAAGATCCGAATTGCGGCGGGACACGGTTTGAACTATGTGAATGTGGATCGGATCGTGGAGATCAAGGAGATCGAGGAGCTCAACATCGGCCACAGCATCATCGCCCGTGCCGTCCTTGTGGGTCTCGATCGGGCCGTGCGAGAAATGATCGCCCTTGTCCGAAAGTAGCGTTCAAACCCGAGGCGGTCTTACCCCTTATGATTCTCGGCAGTGGTGTGGACATCGCAAGCGTCGAACGGATCGAATGGGCGGCCTCTCGCTGGGGCGATCGGTTTCTTCGCCGGGTTTTCACGGAGGACGAGATCGCCTTGTGCCGACGGAGGAGGCATTTTCACGAATGCCTCGCTCTTCGTTTTGCTGCAAAAGAGGCCTTTGTGAAGGCGGTGGGCTGGGGATTTCGCAACGGCTTACGCTGGCGGGACATCGAGGTTCGAAGCGATTCGATGGGGAAGCCCTATCTCTTCCTCCGCGGAAAGGCCAACGAGGTGGTACAGAGCCGAGGAATCGACCGGATCCACCTCACCCTCTCCGACGAAAGGCCTTATGCGATCGCTCATGTGCTTCTTGAAAGGGAAAACCCATGAAGGTTGCGACGTCACGGCAGATGCAGGCCCTTGATCGAAAGACCATCGAAGAGGTCGGTATTCCGGGGATGGTTTTGATGGAGAACGCGGGAAGAGGAGCCGCCGAAGCCTTCCTGAGGTTCTTCCCCGATGCCCATCGGAAAAAGATTGTGATCGTCTGCGGGAAGGGAAACAATGGAGGAGACGGTTTTGTCGTAGCTCGTTATCTTCGGAACTGGAACCATTCGGTCAAGGTGCTCCTTCTCGGCCACCCCGAAACCCTCCAAGGGGATGCGAGGACGAACTTTGAGATCTTTTCCCGGATGAAGGGCGAGATTCTTCTCTGCCCGGGTCGAGAGGCCTTCGAAAAGGTTCAATCGACTCTCGAAGAGGCGGACTTGCTGGTTGATGCGATCTTTGGCACAGGCCTTCACTCAGAGGTGAGCGGATTTTACCGAGAGTTGATCGATCATCTCAATAGTCTTGGAAAGCCCATCCTGGCCATTGACATCCCTTCGGGTCTCGATGCCAACACAGGCCGACCCCTGGGCACGGCCGTTCGGGCCTCGTTGACGGTGACGTTCGGTCTTCCCAAAGTGGGCCATCTTATTCCGCCTGGGTCCGAGTACACAGGCACGCTGAAGGTCGTCGACATCGGAATCCCCCCCTTCATCGTGGACCAGGAGGCAATCTCCACTCATCTTATCGAGGAGAGGGAAATCCGCGAAGGCCTCACGCTCCCGCGTCCTCCAAACAGCCATAAAGGCGATTACGGCCACGTCCTTGTTCTCGCTGGTTCCGTAGGAAAAACCGGAGCTGCGGCCATGGCCTGCCAGGCTGCCCTTCGAATGGGAGCCGGGCTGGTGACCCTCGGAATACCCGAAAGCCTCAACCCCATTATGGAGGTCAAATTAACGGAGGTGATGACGGAACCCCTGCCTGAAACCTCCCAGAAGACCTTGAGCCTTCGGGCTCTCAACCCCATCCTGCGCCTATGCGACAAGAAAAGCGCTGTGATTATCGGCCCCGGGATCGGAACGGCGAAGGAAACACAATCCCTTGTGATGAAGCTTCTGCGAACTTTAGATCTACCTGTGATCCTGGATGCAGACGGCCTGACAGCTCTGGCATCTCATAAAGGCCCCTTTCCCACTCCCAAACAGCCCATGGTCCTGACCCCCCATCCCGGCGAGATGGCGAGACTCTGTCGAATCTCGACGGCCGAGGTTCAGTCAGATCGGCTCGGAGTGGCCCGCCAGTATGCCCAGTCAAAGGGCGTCTTTCTTGTGCTGAAGGGCTACCGGACGCTTATTGCGACCCCGACCGGAGAGGTCTTCATTAACCCCACCGGCAATCCTGGAATGGCCTCGGGAGGGACGGGCGACGTGCTCACAGGGATGATAGGCGGGCTGATGGGTCAACGGTTCGATATCCTTCGCTCGGTCCTGGCGGCCGTCTTCCTTCACGGTCTGGCTGGGGATCGTGTCGTCCAGGAGAAGGGCGAGAAGTCTCTTTTAGCAATGGACCTCGTGGAAAAGATCCCCGACGTACTCCTCAGGCCCTCTAAAACAAACGCTTTTTTGAACCCCCTCGACCCTTCCTTCAAGGCGATTTGATTCCCTTACCGGAGTCTGTTAGAATTTCAGCAAGATTAAAGATGGTGGAGAGTGGGCTATGGACATGGGGAATGAGATCAAGAGGCTGGCCCGCATCGAAGGGGGATCTTCCCCCTTCTGTTCCCTCTATCTCAACACGAAGTGGGACGATGAGCACCAGAGGGAACGTATTCGCCTCTTTACCAAGAACGAGCTGAAGAAGGCTTACGAAAAAATGAAGGACCAGGAGGAGTGGCGAAGGGCCTTCCTTGAAGACCAGCATCGCATTGAGGAATACGTCGAAGGCCTGGTCCGGCAGCGCTACGATGCCGAGGTCAACGGCATGGCTCTCTTTTCATGTAGCGCATCCGGGATCTTTCTGACCTATCCTTCCTCCGTCCCTTTTCAAAATCGGTTTTTTGTTTCGACCGGCCCGACCCTGAAGCCCCTGGTCTACCTTTCGGCCCAGTACCAGAACACCCTTGCCGTGATGGTCGACACCGACTCGGCAAGGCTCTTTGAGATCTCCTTCGAAGGGGTTCGGTCGGAATCGACCATCGAAAGCTATGTTCCCGGTCGCCACGATCAGGGAGGATGGGCGCAGATGCGCTATCAGCGCCACATCAAGGATCATATGGACCGGCACCATAAAGAGGTGGCAGAGCAACTGGTGAACCTTTTCGACTCGGGGAAGTGGAAAAACGTGGTCCTCATCGGCCAGGAGCGAATCGTGGCCAATTTCAAGACCTTTCTGCCTGAACGGGTCAGGCTGCACATTGCAGATACGTTCTCTATGGATTTCTCCGAGGAACGCTCCAAGGTCCTCAAAAAGCTCTTTGAGCGCCTCTTGGACAGGGAGCGCGAAGAAGTTCAAAAGGAAGTCCAGAAGCTGAAGGAACGGGGTGTGAAGGCCGGATCCGCGGTTCTGGGACTCAATGGAACACTGGAAGCCATCAATCGCGGCCAAGTTCATACGCTTTACGTTCTAAACGACTTTTCTCCTCAAGGGGGGAAGTGTCGTCACTGCGGCTCTCTCATTCTTCTTCCCATAAGGGAAGGATCGTCCCCCTCCTGTCCTTTATGCGTTGGAGAAACGGAAACGGTCGATCTCGGAGAGGAGATCACGAAGGCGGTCCTCAGGCAGGATGGAGAGGTGAAGCCTGTGGAGGAAAGCCCGGTTTTAAAAGAACACGATGGGATCGGTGCATCCCTGAGATTCCGTCTTTCCCGGTAACGCGGAGGTTGGATAACGCTTTCGTTCGGGCGAGCCCGTGGGTGGCCCTTTCAGAGCCGCTGAGGGTTACAGAAGGGAGGGAAGATGCTGATCGAAATGAAGGTGAAGCTCTTGACCTTTGATTCCACGTCGAACGGGTTCGTCGTCTTGCTCATGGACCTCGCCGACAAGATCGGCCTTCCCATCTGGATCGGACCCTTTGAGGCCAATGCGATCGCCATGAAGTTGCGAAAAGTCACCTCTCACCGCCCCATGAGCCACGATCTCATTCACAACATCCTGCGGTCTTTGGATTCCCAGGTCGCCAAGATCGTCGTGAACGATCTGAAGGAAAACACCTACTATGCTCTCATTTATTTGAATCGGCGGGGAGAGGAGATCGTGATCGATTCACGGCCGAGCGATGCCATCGCGATCGCCCTGGGTACGGGCGCACCGATCTTCGTTTCGGAACGGGTCATCCAACTGGCGAACACCATCGATATGGAGAAAGAGGGCGATCAGCTCCAAGAATGGCTTGAGCGCCTCAACCCAGAGGACTTCAAGTATAAGGCCTGAAAAGGGAGAGAGGGCTCGTTCCATATGCTCCGATGGAATTTCTCCTTGAGGCAGGACAGGCAATGTTCTCCACAGGCAGAACCGGAGGATCAGAGACGTTCGATCGGGGGCGGTAACCGTTGAAGAAGGTGGTTTTCCGTTCCCGAAGCGTTTTGGAGACCATTCGGATCGGAAAGAAAATTGGAACCCGTTTGCGGCCTGGCGACGTGGTGGCGCTGACGGGGCAGTTGGGCGCCGGGAAGACCCATTTGATCAAGGGACTCGCTTACGGGGTCGGCGTTAAAAAACCACGATATCTTTCAAGCCCCTCTTTCACCCTGATCAACGAGTATCCGGGACGGATTCCTTTTTATCACATCGATCTCTACCGGCTGGAGAGCGAGGAGGAAGCAGAAGCCCTCGGCCTGGAGGAGTATCTCAGGAGCACCGGAATCACGGCCATCGAATGGGCCGACAAGATCCCTTCCCTCCTTCCGGAGGATGCCCTTTGGGTCGCAATCGATTATGCCGGTGAGAGGGAACGAAGGATCTCTCTCACCTCTCGGGTAGAGAAAACCTCTAAATGGCTCGAGGAGCTCTCCGAAGCGATCAGGGCTTTTGAAGAGGTGGAAAAAGAGGAGCGAAAAGGGATGGGTCCCGAGGGTAGGAAGGGAAACCCTTTGCGCCACCGGTAGCTCCATAACGGGGCCCCGGAGAGGATGCCCTGACAGGGAACACCCTCACCCCAGCCCTCTTCCGCCAAGGTGGGAGAGGGAGAGGCCTGTCATTTCTATTTTGAGAAGATTAATAAAAGAAATGGCGGGATAAAAGACCATAGATTTGAAAGGAATGAGGAGGTCAAACCGATGGAAGCGATGGAAGCGATTCTGACTCGAAGAAGCATCCGACGCTATACCTCTCAGCCCGTCTCGGAGGAACGTATCGAGGAGCTGCTTCGGGCTGCCATGAGCGCTCCCTCCACGAACAATGGGCAGCCGTGGCATTTTGTGGTGATCGATGATCGAAAGATCCTCCAGGAGATCCCTCGGTTTCATCCTTATGCCTCCATGCTGCGCGAGGCTCCCCTTGCGATCCTCGTCTGCGTCGATCGTCGGATTAACCACGAAGGGTTCCTGGTCCAAGATGGCTCCGCCGCTACGGAAAACCTCCTCCTTGCAGCCCACGCCCTGGGGCTGGGAGCGGTCTGGCTGGGGATCTATCCCCTTGAGGAGCGGATTTCAGGGATGCGAAAGCTTCTTGCCCTGCCTGAGACGATTCTTCCCCTTGCCTTGATATCGATCGGGTATCCTGCAGAAAAGAAAGACAAGCAAGATCGGTACAGGGCCGCTCGGGTTCATCGAAACCGATGGTAAAGGAAAGAGGGATTCAAGGCGTTTGCTTTTTCCGTGTGGGGAGCGCGAGCTGGCGGCCTGAATCGGGGTAGGGGATTCCAAAGTGCTGGTAGGCCTTCTCTGTGGCCCTCCTGCCGTTCTGCATTCTTGCGACGAAACCGATCTTGAGGAGGAAGGGCTCGACCATATCCACGAGGGTATCCGCTTCCTCCTGAAGGGTGGCTGCAATGGCCTCGAGCCCAACGGGACCTCCCCGGTAGTAGCGGATAATCGTCTCCATGAACCTGCGGTCCAGACTCGTCAGCCCCATTTCGTCGACCCCTTCGAGCTTCAGGGCCTCGTCGGCGATCCGGCGATCGATCCTTCCCTGCCCACGGATCTGGGCATAATCCCTCACTCGTTTTAGGAGACGGTTGGCGATCCTTGGCGTTCCCCTCGAGCGGTTGGCGATTTCCTCGGTCCCGCCCGCATCGATGGGGATACCGAGAATGGCTGCGGAGCGTCGGACGACCTGGGCCAATTCTTCGACCGTATAGAAGTCGAGGGTTCTCAGAATCCCGAACCGTTCGCGCAATGGCGCCGACAGAAGACCCGCCCGTGTAGTGGCTCCTACAAGGGTGAAGCGTTCAAGACGGTATCGGTGACTTCTCGCATGGGCCCCTTTGTCGAAGATGAAGTCGATACAGAAATCCTCCATGGCTGGGTAGAGGAACTCTTCCACGACCTTGGGAAGGCGGTGGATTTCATCGATGAAAAGGACGTCTCCATGTTCCAAATGGGTAAGAATGCTGATGAGATCGCCACCCTTTTCCAGGGCCGGCCCCGAGGAGGTGACGATGTGAACCCCCATCTCGTTCGCGATAATATGGGCAAGGGTCGTCTTACCCAGACCTGGAGGGGCATGAAAGAGGATGTGGTCCAGAGGCTCCTTCCTCTGTTTGGCTGCCTGAACCGCGATTTCCAGGGTCTCCACCACCTGCCGCTGGCCGATGTAGTCCGCAAGCCGCCGCGGCCTGAGATCCACGAACTCTTCTGCCGAAGCACGATCCGGATCCGAAGGGTTGGTACCCTTTTTCTCCTCCTCGGTCATCCGTTCAGATTCTTTCATGGGTTGGGTCTCCCAATGAATGCCCCATGCCCGGGGAGCACCCACGAACTGTGTAAATCCCCGGCTGTACAAGGGCTTGGTCAAAGGGGGAGGAACTTGTTCTTTTGCCTCAAGCCTTCAACCTCAAACCTCCAACGTCCGTAGGCTGTCCCTTTACCCACAAAAAGCACGATCTTCTGCCGACGCCCCCGAACCTCCGCGAAAACGATTTTCTACCTAAATGAGGCTGCTCTTATGTCCTCGGTAAACCTCTTCGAAGAGTTCTTCGGGGGTGGAGATATTGGGGTTTCTCAAGAGCGCCTCCCGTACCAGCCTTTGGGCCTCGCTCAGTTTGTGACCCAGATCTTTGACCAGTACATCCTCAACCTGTTTCTTGAAGTCCTCGATCTCGATCTGCGGAGGCACCTCATCCTCCCGCATCAAGGCGAACTTCCCTACCTTCCCCTGGAGTGTGGCAATGATCTTGTCGGCTGTCCTTTTGCCGATGCCCTTCAGCTTTTCGAGGGTCTTTGAATCCCTCTCCTCGATGGCCTTGGCAATCCGGGCAATGGGCAGGGCCAGGGCTTTAACCGCCGTGGGTGGCCCGATATCCTCAACCTGGATGAACCTTTCGAAGAACTCTTTCTCGGGCTCGCTATTGAACCCAATGAGAAGAGGTTTCGGCTGTCTCTCCGTTTGATGGTAGTAGATGTAGAGACGGACGATCTCGCCGTCCTCGCCTGCCTTCTTGGCGTTGAAGGTTTGACGAACCACCGCAGGCAAAAGGATCTCGTATCCCACGCCATTCGTGAAGACTACGACCCGATCCTCTTCCTTCTTCAGGAGTCTACCCTCGATATAGCGAATCATCGCTCTCTCTTGACGATTGGTGACCTCTGCTTTACGTTGCGAAGTGCCGTTGTTGACCGGTCGGGTCCCATCCCTTACCAGCGAAACCCTTCTTTTCGCGACAGGCCTGTCAAGGCGAGGGCAAGAGCGTCTGCTGCATGGTTCGAGTCAAGTTTTCCCTCGATCCCCAGGATGCGCCGGATGGCCCTCTGGATCTGTTCCTTCCGGGCCCGGCCGCTGCCGGTAAGGGCGCTCTTCACCTCTGTCGGCCGAATCTCCATGATCGGAGTTTCCATCTCTTGGGCCGCAAGGTGAATGACCCCGCGGACCTCTCCCAGACTGATGGCTGCCTTAGGAAACTGCTTCAACACGAAGACCTCTTCCATGACCAGGACATCAGGGGCCCACTTTTCCATCAGGAGGTGAACCTGGTCGTGGATCTCCTTCAAGCGAAGGGGCGTCGGAGTTCCGGCTTGGGTCCGGATCGTGCCCCAGTCGCAGGCCTTCCCTCCTCGGGAAAGGGCCTCCACGACCCCAAACCCTGTCATAGCCAAACCTGGATCGATGCCCATCGCTTTCATCAGATCACAAAAAAAGCCACCCGTAAGCATGGATCAGGCAACGAGGTGGCTTTCCATCGAAACCCATTCGGATCATCGATTATGCGCTGAGTCGTTCCATCTCCTCGTCGGCGATGTCGAAGTTGGCGTAAACCTTCTGGACATCATCCGAATCCTCAAGCCCTTCCATGAGCTTGAGCATCTGCTCAGCGTCTTTTCCCGATAAGCGAACGGTGGTCTGAGGGACCATGGTCACTTCAGCATAGCTCCATTTGAAGCCCGCTCCCTCGAGGGCCTTCTTCACATCCTCGAAGCCTGCCGGCGCGCAGGTCACCTCGAATTCTTTCCCATTATCTTTCACGTCCAGGGCACCGGCATCGAGGGCCACTTCCATGAGGCGGTCTTCATCGACACCCGTCTTGTCGATCAGGATGAGTCCCTTTTTTTCGAACATCCAAGAGACGCAGCCGCCCTCGCCGAGGCTTCCGTTGTGCTTGGAAAAGATATGTCGGATGTCGGCGACCGTCCGGTTCTTGTTATCGGTGAGCACTTCGAGCATCATGGCAACTCCACCGGGACCGTACCCTTCATAGATGTACTCCTCGTAGGTGGTCCCTTCGAGCTCGCCTGTGCCCTTCTTGATGGCCCGTTCGATATTCTCCTTGGGCATGTTTTCAGCCCGGGCAGCCATCACAGCGGTTCGAAGCCTGGGGTTCGCGTTGATATCGCCTCCTCCCATCCGGGCTGAAACGATGATCTCGCGAATGAGCTTCGTAAAGATCTTTCCCCTCTTGGCATCCGCCGCGCCCTTTTTTCTCTTGATCGTGCTCCACTTGGAATGTCCGGACATGTCCTTCACCCCAACAGGGGAATCAGTTTCCTCAGCCTATGGTGGGCACTGTAGGATTTGAACCTACGACCTCCTGCGTGTGAAGCAGGCGTTCTCCCCCTGAACTAAGTGCCCATTGACAATCTATTTTATACGATCTATCTGAAAAGTCAACCCCTTGAAGAGAAAAAAAACGATTCAGCGCCGAAAAACGAGCAGGGTCCTCTGAAGGGTGGTTCGTGGAAGGACGAAACGAAAGATCCCTTCGAGAACGTAGGGGGCCTTGATATCTTCACGAAAACCCTGGATTACCTCGTCCGTCACCTTTCCTTTCATGGCGATCGCCTTACCACAAGGTCTAAGAAAGGGAAGACTGAGCTTGAGGAAGACCTGAAGATCGGCAAAGGCCCTGGAGACCACCACATCGAATCGTTTTCCAAGGCCCTCGATGATCGATTGCTCCTGCGCTCGGCCATGGACCGCCTCGATATCAGAAAGGCTCAGGGTTCGAAGGATGTGCCTTTGGAAATCGACCTTCTTACGAACGGAGTCGAGGAGCACGATTCGAAGCCTGGGCTTCACGATCTTTAGAGGAATACCGGGGAAGCCTGCTCCCGATCCCATATCCAGCAATGTTTCCGCCTCCGAAAGATGGGGAAGAAGGGAGAGGGAATCGACAAAATGTTTCAAAACGATCTCCCTCTCCGTCCGGATGGCTGTGAGGTTCATCTTTTCGTTCCACTTGAGCAATTCACGAAGATAAACAGCGAAGGCTTCAACGGCTTCTTCAGACAAGGGATGGCCAAAGCCCCTCGCTCCCTCCATGAGAAGCTTTCGACTCTCTTCATCCATGATAACCACATACCACAAAAGGCTGCTTTTTTCACCCTAACCCCTTCTTGAGAACAGGAGGTGATCTTCGTCTCCCCCGCCGTACTTTTCATGGGAATCTTTGCAGCATTTGCCCGCCCGTTGCATCGCGGAGCCCGGCAGAGGGGGCCTTGCAGGCCTTGTCAAGGGGGTCTTCTTGGGATCTGTGCGGTTGTTCTATGCTTTGCCAGAGTGTGGAGTTCCTGAGAGTTCGCCGAAGTGGGTATTTCGCTTCCTTAAGGGGCCGCTGCAAGACCTTTTTGGCGCCCTCACCGCTGCCCTTTGTGCAGGGATTCTTGCAACATTCGGGTTTACAAATCGGCGAAATCTGCTAAAATGATAGGTGGAAAAGATCACCCGATCTCAGGAGGGGTTGAGACGATGTCACTTGAGAGGAGAGAGCTGTTTTCTGAATCGGTACGGGCGGGCACGCGGACTTATTTTTTCGATGTGAAGGAATCTTCCGAGGGATCCAAGTACCTGGTGATCAGCGAGTCGAGGAAACTCGGAGATACCAAGGAACGAAGCCGGGTCATGGTTTTCGAAGAAGATATCCTTTCCTTCGCGGAGGGGCTTCGTAAGGCCGTCGATTTCATGGTCAAGAAACCGGGATGAAGTCGCTTTCATGGGGCGAAGGTGCATAGAGCTTTTTCGATGCCGAGAGCTCGGCGCAGGAGCGTAAGATCTCACCCCATAGGTTAGGATCAGGATGGTTCAAGCCGTTATTTTCGACTACAATGGTGTATTGATCGACGATCTCGAGGTTCACGAGGAGGCCTACGCCGCGGCTGCCAAAGAGTTTGGGTTTCCTTTCAGTCGCGAAGCCTTCAGAAAGCACTTCTCTGCAAGCCCGGAGCAGAAGCGAAGGGTCCTCTTTGGTGAAATCTCCGATGATCTCTGGCAACGCCTTTTTGAGGTGAAGACAGACCGCTATTTTGAGCTCGCGGCCGAGCGAAACCTTCTCATCCCCGGAGTGGCTGAGACGCTCACGGACCTTTCGGCGAAGGTGATGCTGGGTCTTGTCACCAATACGCTGAGAGTTTACTTCGAAAGGGTTTTTCCGCCCTCCCTTGCAGGACTCTTTCGGGAGAAGATCTTTAGCGACGAAACGCCTGTTCCCAAGCCTTCTCCGGAGCCTCTTTTTGAGATCATGAGGCGCTTGAAGGTCACGGCCGAGCAGTGTTGCTACGTGGGGGATTCCGTTTTGGACATCGTGATGGCTAAAAAAGCGGGAGTACGGATCCTTGTTGTCACGACTGGAGATGGTTCAAGGGAAGAGCTCGAAGCCGCAGGACCGGACGGGATCCTTGATGATCTTTCGGACCTTGCAGAAAAGCTTGGGAACTTCGCCACCGAATGAATAAACCCGCCAGGTTCCATTGCGGAGCCCGGAGAGGGCACCCTTTGGGCAAGGATGTTTGCAGCATCAACACAATAAGAAGCGGGAGGAACTTGGAGCCTCTCCCGCTTCTCCGTATCACCAAATCC